>Ga0105054_10002958_pt1 | contig 26799 bp, 26 predicted proteins | sample BON02_FD_78091 | JGI IMG/M metagenome (GOLD analysis project Ga0105054, IMG submission 78091) | Freshwater microbial communities from Lake Bonney liftoff mats and glacier meltwater in Antarctica - BON-02 (megahit assembly) | ecosystem: Environmental > Aquatic > Freshwater > Ice > Glacier...
CTTTTTCCGATTGATTCTTGAGAAAAGAGAGGATGGAGGGTTTGATAAGTTTATACTCAAGTATTTCCCTGAAGTATCTTCATCCAACCAGAAAAAGCTTCAGGTCAATAACTACACGATGTGGAGCAAAGAATTCTCAGGCGATATTCAGATGATCTCATGGGATGAGGAACTGAGCACAGGCTGGTATGTGCAGAACGGGGAGAAGGTATATACCTATTTTCCAAAGCGTTATTCAGGTAAGAAAAGCAGATCGAATGCCAATGCAGCGCTTAATTGCACGCCTATTATGGAGGAGATTTGCATCAACTTTGGAGATGATGAAGAAATGGATTGCAGTAGCGGCATATGTGACATTCCAGAATATGGAATAGAGTGTTTTGAAATAATAGCCTATGAGTACCCAAATTGCTCTGATCAATATAATCCAGGGTCAGGACCGGGGACTTATACAGGACCAGGGGGCGGTGGGGGATCGGGTAGTGGGTCTGGAGGCGGAAGAGGATTGCCGACAGTTTTGTCGGATGAGGAAGAAGAAGAAAATAGACTTGAATTAGAAATTACTCCAGAATTTGAGCAACAGTATAGAAATCAAATGACTGATCAGGAATTAGATATTTTTGATGATTTAAGTAGGCTAAATCAGTTGAGATATTTGTCCAATGCAAAAGCTGCTTTAGATTTGGCCGCTTTTTTATATCCTGGAAGTGGTTTGCACAATGGCTGTGGAGATGCTTTTAGACATGCATATTTTAGCGGATTAAATGTAGGAAGTTTGGGTTATGATATTGCAAAATCCTTAGGTAATGCACACGAAGGTTTTCCGGGGAATCCACCAAATGAAAAGGAAATGGATTTGTACAATAATGATTTAGGTAGAGATATGGCAAATACTATATTAAGTAATGGGCCTGTATATAGTTTTCAAGTAGAATTGAGAAATTCTCTAGCAAGTGTTGGTCATCAAAATGAATTTAAGGTAATATTTAATGAAGCTGTTGTATATGGAAATTGCTAAAATGAAATCAAGACTATTCTACATGGTAATAATATTCAGTGTTTTTTGCTTATTTTTTGGGTGTAATAATGATTTAAAGGAAATCCCAATTAATATAAGCCAAGAAAATTCGGATATAATTTCTTTAGACTTTTCGCAGATAGCTCAAAACATTGAATGGGACACCCTTAGGATTATTAAGCCATATTCCGAGTTTGGAGAAATGGCGTTTGAAAATTGGAATATGAGAAAGTTGAAGAACTTTACTCAAACAGACATACATATTTTAGTGTTATATACTTTTAGAAATGAAATAACAGGGTACTCATTAGTGCCTAGGGGTTTTGACCTATTTCAGTTATGGGGTCACTCAGATCAAAGTAATAATACAAATTTAGTGTTTATAAAAGACAATAGCAGATTTGAATTTAAAAAAGAAGGGGATGTTTATAAAATTATTAATCAAGACTCTTTATTTTTTAATTGAATTTGATGTTGAATTATAAGCTTTCTTTCGTAAAAGAAAAGTTCGATCTTCTACAGATTTAATGAAATTTAGGTTGTGAAAATTGGGCTAATTGCTGGGATTAAGATAGCCTTTTCTGGTTATACCTCGCATGGTACTACAGCTTACGGAATGTCTAAAGGATTATCTCCTTCCTTAATTAAAAATATTTTAAATAATGGAAGAGTAATTGAAGTTCCCTATGGAAATGGTTATCAATTAAGAGTATTGCACCCATATAATGGCCAATCTCTTGGGATTGTCTTGGATGCAAATCCAGGGACATATAATTTTGGTAAAATAGTTACATATTTAACAAACTATTAAATGGATCTCTCTTATAGTATAAATAATATTTTAAAGGAATGGAATCCTATTGGTGTAAAAGGAATCGACCTTGAGCATGAATATGAAAGATATATAGATGAAATCATAGAATGTGTTAAAAAAGATAAAAATCTCTTGGAATTAATTGAAGATATAGAGGGGAATCGAATTGGGTATTTTTATACCTCAGCAGCTGCAAGGTTATTGGTTGTAAACAAAATATTAAAATTGTTTTGAAAAAAATGGAGCTTCTTTGCATAATTGAATAAATTCCAAGGCTGGAGTCATGCTCTTGCCTTTCCCCATCTGAGGATAGAATATGTATGTGGCTAGGCGTAGTCCGGTACAGCTGTCGGGATTAACTACGCCTTTCTATCAAGTAGAATTTGCAATTCGATTTTGAATAATGATAAAACAAGAAAGAAAATTGAATCAATTACAAATTGAGATGGATATTTGGGTGTAGTAGCAAACAACACCCAGTCACCACGATGTTTTGATTACACCGAGTGGGATTATAAACTTTCTCGATCTTGACACTGTCGGGTGTATAAGTAATAATTTTGTTGTAAGAATGGACTTCCAACTTCGCCTCATTTAACGGCCCTTTAAATTCATTTAATGCGATTATTTCCCTGCCTTGAGCAAAAAGACTTAGGCTTAAACAGGTGCTGAGTATTGTAAAAAGGATAGTTGATTTTAATATCATGGGAATAGTGGTAGTTGGATTTCTAAACTAACACTTTGGAAGGAAAAAAGAAAGACACCCTACTGAATGTTTAATCAGATCGAATTTTTAATCTACCTTAAATCGCAGCGGAATATAGAGCCAAGCATCAATTGTATTTCCATCAATCGTAGTGGCAGGAGTGATTTTTCCATCATATTTGTTGGCTGCACGTAGCGCTTCAAGGGCTAAAAATTCGTTTACATTTTCCGGATTGGCTACTTCCAGTGCGCCATGCTCACCGAATTCATTCACATAAACCGCTAGAATGACAGTTCCCTCTACTCCATTTTGTTTTGCGCGGGTGGGGTAGTTCAGATTATTTTTCAGTGTTTCTGTCCAAACCTCCTTATCAATCCCTGGTTTTGGATCAAAAACATTTTCCTGAGCAATCACAACTTCGTCGCTACCTGCCCTTCGAATTTCATATTTCTGAGATTCCTTATAAAGGACATCGCCTAGTTGTTCGTCCTCATCAAAATATACCGCTTGGAAAAAACCATTGTTATGATTCTTGATTTTCTTGGAAGATAGCTTGCCGTTTAAGTCATAGGTCTCTACGTTTTCCTCCGGAAAATTCCCTTCTAGATTGTAGCCATAGCGAGTGATTTTTACGATTTGATTTTTCAGATTGAAAATCCGTTCTATCGAAGTGCTATCGGTAAGATTGACGATGATGGCTTTATAGAAATAATTGATGCTGTCAGTTTCATGGATTGGGTAGAAATGCTCATTTAATCTGACGATTTGTTTTTCCTGAGCCTGCGAAAAAGTAGAACTTATCCCACAAAAAGCTATTAAAAGGAGGGGAAGCCTGAGTATAGTTTTGAAAGTCATGCCGTTTGACTACTGGTGAAATTTAAGTATACAAAAACTTCATGGTTAGTACAAATTCTTTTGACTGGAAGCACTAGTTATGAATTGAAAATAGAAGCGGCTTTTTAAATTTTTTCATAAAAGGACTGAATCACTTTTATAGATGAAGAGACTGGTTTCTAGCTAGCTGTCGCTTTCTGATAAAACCCTTTTATCTCAGAAGATAAACCTTATTTTTGTGGCTCATTCCTATTAAAACAAACCAATGAACGCAATAAATCCTACCACCACGCCAGCCTGGGCAAGATTACAGAAACTTGCTGAAGCTTATAAAGACATGACCATTCTTTCTCAATTCGATGAGCGGGAGCGCTTTGACCGATTGAGCATCAAGATGGAAGATATTTTAGTTGATTTTTCTAAGAATAGGCTGAATCCAGATATTCTGGATGCACTTTTTGACCTGGCACGTGAGTGCAAACTGCATGTCGCAATTGAAGATATGTTTACCGGAAAGCCTATCAATGTGACGGAAGGTCGTTCTGTATTGCATACTGCATTGAGAAATCCTGCAGACGAATCGGTCTATCTGGATGGGCACAATATCATGGAAGATATTTCGGCTGTCTTAAAGAAGATGAAGTCTTTCGCAGACAAAATCCAAAACAAAGAGTGGGTTGGTTACACAGGAAAGCCGATCAAATCTCTGGTGAATATCGGTATTGGCGGATCTGACCTTGGTCCTGTGATGGTCACTGAAGCGTTGAAGCCATTTAAGAATCCGGATATTGAGATCTACTTCGTATCTAATGTGGATGGAACGCATATCGCCGAAACCTTGAAGAAAGTAGATCCAGAAACTACCTTGTTCTTTATCGCTTCCAAGACGTTCACCACACAGGAAACCATGACCAATGCACATACTGCGCGTGATTGGTTTTTGGAGTATGCCAAAATTGATTCAGCAGTTGCCAAGCATTTCGTGGCACTTTCTACTAATGCCAAGTCTGTTGAAAAATTTGGAATCGATCCCGCTAACATGTTTGAATTCTGGGACTGGGTAGGAGGAAGATACTCTCTTTGGTCCGCCATCGGTTTGCCGATTGCCTGTACGATTGGGTTCGACAATTTTGAGAAATTGCTGAAAGGAGCACATTCGATGGATAATCATTTCCGTCATTCTCAGTTTGACAGAAATATCCCGGTTGTATTAGCGATGATTGGAATTTGGAATACCAATTTGCTCGGAGCTAACTCTGAAGCGATCTTGCCTTATGATCAATACATGCACCGTTTTGCAGCCTATTTCCAGCAGGGAAATATGGAAAGTAATGGCAAATACGTAAACCGCTCAGGAGAAAAAGTGAATTATACGACTGGCCCGATTATCTGGGGAGAGCCTGGGACCAATGGTCAGCATGCTTTTTATCAGCTGATTCACCAAGGCACGCATTTGATTCCTTGTGATTTTATCGCCCCTGCGATTTCTCACAATCCGATTGGGGATCATCACCAGAAGTTGCTTTCCAACTTCTTTGCGCAGACAGAAGCTTTGATGAAAGGAAAGTCTTTGGAAGATGTGAAAGTTGAGATGAAAGCAGCAGGCAAGTCAGAAGAGCAGATCGAAAAAATAGCGCCGCACAGAGTATTCGAAGGAAATCGACCTACGAATTCTTTTTTGGTAAAAGAGATTACTCCTTATACCCTTGGCCAATTGATTGCGATGTACGAGCACAAAATATTCGTTCAAGGTGTGGTTTGGGATATATTCAGCTTTGATCAGTGGGGAGTGGAGCTAGGCAAAGTCTTGGCAAGTGGTATTCTTCCTGAGCTTCATGGCAATGAGGAAATTACCGCCCACGATGGATCTACCAATGGCTTGATCAATGCCTATAAGAAAATGAGAAAGTAATTCAACGTAACCGTGGTCTGTGCCTGCTTGTTATCATTTAGGCAAATCCTCACAAACTATTTGTTCTATCAATCATAAATTCCAGTCTCTGGAGACACATACAGGCGCAAATGCTTATAAATAGCAAATCCCGACTCTCAGAAGAGTCGGGATTTTATTATTTTCCACGTATAATTTCTAAAAATTTTTATGGGTTTTGTCTGTTGTCCCAAAAAGCTGTAACAATAATGGATTCGTCTGTGACTTTATAATAAATGCTTAAAGTCCCCGAGGAAGCTACTATCATGTTCTTAAAATAAGTTGGTTTATAGAGTAAGGGAGTTGCGGCGATTTCATGTGTTCGCTCTGCAACTATTTGAATTAACTTTTTGGAGTATTTCGCTGACTTATTCCTTTTTACCTAATATTCAAGAACTCCAGCAAATTGAATATTTGCGGTTTTAGTCCAAGTCACATTGTGTTGAGCCATTCGAGATTTCGTTTGTCCATTTCTTCTTGGGAAATCAATCTTCCCTCTGCGATGTCATCCTCGCTCATCTGCAACATTTGTTTTTGCTCCTTCGAGCATTTAACGATTTCGGTTTCCGATGTGTTTGAAGAAATAAGCACGTTTAATGCCTCCAAAAACACCTTATTTCAGATAGTCAGGAGTTTATCTATTAAACCGTTTCGAATTTTGTCCACTGCTTCCATCTTGATTGTTCTTTTAATAAAGATCTGAAAAAATGGCGAATGATGTTATTAACGGTTCTCTACCATAACAGTTAAAATCCACCTTTTATGTAAAGTTCTTAGTTAAGCTAACTTCAAAAATTATCTTTCAATTTGTCGTTAAACTTTATTTCAGCTTTCAAAGCGGTGAAAAATTCGATTATCGTGTCTATTGTAGCACTATTTGCACTGCTTTCTAACTTTGATATTTGGGCCTTTTTGACTCCTGCCAAATCCCCCAACGCTTTGTTGGCAGTCCTAAAATAAACAGCCTTGACTTGTAGATAAAACTCAACAACAAATCCAAAACAAAAATAAGGCTTCTAGCCTTGCCCGTAACCGTGTAAATCGCCAATAACAGGCGGATGAAGGCAAAAAGGAAAATAAAAATATGCCTAAGTAGGATTATCTCGAACTGCCAGGAGCAGAAAATGATCGAGCTGGCTGAAGAGGAATATCGAATCGATAGTAAAGAAAAATTTCTGGCGGACAGTTGCTTACTACTGGCAAAGTAGAGAAATGATGGGTTTGAGTTTGAATCGCTTATATCTAATACTGGGAATCAGTAAACAGGCATTTCATCAGTGGGTGAACCGTGAGGTATTGGAGCAGTCGTATCACCATCAGTTGTTGTTCTTAGTTTATGAAATCAGGGCTGATCATCCTACCATGAGATCCAGGGATATGTATTATCTGTTCAAGCCTGAGTTTATAGGCAGGGATGGGTTTCAGCTGTTTTGCAAGAGACTGTTTACTGAACAAACTACTCTTATAACTCTGAACATGGCAGCTCGGTGTAGAAAAGGTGTTGCCCTAAACGGAACAATTCTTCATTCGGATGGCGGTGGGTAATATTATGACAAGGAGTTTTTGAAACAAACTCAAAGACTCGGGTTGGTCAATAGCATGTGTGAGTATCCGTGGGAGAATGGCAAAGCTGAACGGATCAATGGAGTAATCAAAAATAATTACCTAATCCATAGATCCATAGACAGCTTTAGTGGATTGATTAAAGAAGTTGACCGTTCTGTCCAACGCTACAATGAAAAAAAACCTCATAAAGCACTCAATAGAGTTAGCCCGTTAACTTTCGAAAAGAGCCCTATTAACCTTGGGAAAACATCCGACGGTGAGAAGTCAACGACGGAAAATAAAAACAGTCACCAGAGGGAAATTGACAGCCCTCTGGTGACTGTGGGAAAAACATCCTCCAGCTCAAATATGACTCTGGAAAATGAACAAATAAATGTTACACAGTATGGTAAAGCGGTCAAGGTTATTTAGGCATTAACAATTAACAAATGACGACTGCCTACTGATAACTGCCTACTGATCACTGCCTACTGTTTTCATCCAATCCAGCAACACATCTCTCCAGCCGGAAACGGGTCCTTTTCCTAGACCAAAACCGAAGCCATGACCTCCTTTAGGATAGATGTGAAGAGAAGCGGGTACTTTGTTGGCATTGAGGGCGTCATAGTATAGCAAACTGTTTTCAATAGGAACCCCGCCATCGTCTTGAGCATGTACCAAGAAAGTAGGAGGAGTTTCAGCAGTTACATTCAATTCGCCTGAGAAGCGATCTATTAGTTCCTGACTGGCATTATCGCCAATTAGATTTTTTCTAGTACCTGAATGCGCACTTGCATCTCTAAAAGAAATCACCGGATAGGCTAAAATAGAGAAATCAGGACGTGCAGAAACTGCGTCGATCGCATCTTTTGGCCTATCCACTTCATGTGCATATTGCGTACTGACAGTGGATGCCAAATGTCCGCCAGCGGAGAAACCCATCACGCCAAGTTTGCTTGGGTCAATTTTCCATTCTTCCGCGTGATGTCTCACAAGACGTACAGCCCGCTGTGCATCAAGCAATGGGACTTCCTTCGCATCTGTCAGAGATTTCGAATCTGGAAGTCTGTATTTTACTACGATGCCCACAATACCTTGGGTGTTTAACCATTTGGCAAAGTCTCTTCCTTCCCAATCGTAAGCCAAAATATGATATCCACCTCCTGGAAAAATCAGCACTGCTTGGCCTGTACGCATTTGTTTACTTGGGAGAAATACTTCGATCTGAGGAATCTGTACATTTTCTATCCTGATAATCCCTTCTTCCACAGCTTTTTCCTCAAGACCCATATCTGTCTGAAGTGGAGGTATGCCTTCCCAAAGTGGAAGAATGATTTCTTGAGCATTGACGAGGATGCTGGTCATGATTAAACTGAGTACTAGAAGTAATTTTTTCATAGGATTTATTTTAGGCTTTAAAATCAAAAATTTTGTCCATTAACTGCCAGCGCCAATTGTCTGGAGTTCCGGGTAAATTGGTTTGGTATTGACTGAGAAAAGCTTCCCATTCCTGCACTTTCTCATTGGCAGTGTCCATTGCAGCTTTCTTTTCGAAGGTAAAGTTTTCATCGCCCACCAGTGTCATGCTCAGTCTATGACGCCAGCGATAGATGCTCATTTTCAAAATACCAGAATCATGAAGACTTTGAATGATGGCTGGCGCAACGGCTTTATGGCATTCCACGTAGGCCAAAATTGCTTCCTCGTCGTCTTTCAGATCACAGATCAATACAAAGGTTTGAGTTTTCATGCCTGTACTTTTTTCACACGAAGGCTAAATAGTAACACCATCACAAAACAAGCTAATGGAAGAATGAAGGAAAAATTGACTTCAGGAACTCCTAAAATCAATGTGTCGTCATATGCAATCCCACCAATATCCATGAGCATTCCTTGTAATGTTGGCATGACCGCTCCACCCACAATTGCCATCACAAGGTATGCAGCTGCAAACTTTGAGTCTTCACCCAAGCCGTCCAGTGCGATTCCATAAATAGTCGGAAACATAAGCGACATGGCAAACGATATGGCCACTAATGAGTAAAGACCAGTCATTCCCGGAAGGAAAATAGCTCCCGCAGTGAATATAATAGCAAGGACAGAAAAGATGCTAAGTAACTTAGTAGGGGCGATGTAACGCAGTAAAAATGTGCAAATCCATCGACCTATCAAAAAGATTACCAGCGCGGTATATCCATAATTAACAGCATCTGCATTGGAGATCCCAAGTACTTCCGCGTACTGATAAATGTATGTCCAAACCATGATTTGAGCGCCTACATAGAACATTTGCGCAAGCGTACCTTCTACGAAGTTTCTGTTCTTCAACAAGCGACCCATGGTAGCTTTAAAATCCACCTTTCCCGTCTCTTTGCTTTCAGGCATTTTCATCATGGCAATGACTACCAGAATTGCAATCACGACTAGGCCAAGCATCACATATGGATTTCGGATAACCATAAGGTCAGCGGTTCGGATCACAGCTTTTGCAGCTTCATCAAGCGAAGTGAAAATAATATTCCCGTCCACATCCGTTGCATTTGATTGAAGTGCATTCAAGATAAATTGCTTGGCAACAAAAAGTCCAGCCAGTGCTCCCATTGGATTAAAGGCTTGTGCAAGATTCAATCGTTGAGTTGCAGTAGCTTCTGGACCCATGGACAAAATATAGGGATTGGCAGTAGTCTCTAAAAACGCTAATCCAAAAGTCAGAATATAAAGAGAAGCTAGGAAAAAGCCATAGCTCTCCCAAGCTGCTGCTGGATAAAATAGCATAGCCCCAAATCCATAAAGTCCTAATCCGAGTAGAATTCCAGTTTTGTAAGAATACTTTTTAATGAAAAAAGCAGCTGGCAATGCCATAGTAAAGTAACCGCCGTAAAATGCCATTTGCACCCAGGAAGCTTGTGTATTATTGAGTTCGAGTACTCGCTTAAATGCCGCCACCATGGGATTGGTAATGTCATTTGCGAAGCCCCAAAGTGCAAAAAGGGACGTGATAAGGATGAAGGGGACAATTAATTTCTTTGGGACTAATGCAGGTTTTTGGGTCATGGAGTGGTTTATAAGGCTCGGTCAAGATGGGTGTATCCGCCATCCACAAATAGATGCTGCCCTGTGATGTGTGCGGCTTTGTCGGATAGTAAGAAAATGGCCATCGAAGCAATTTCTTCTGGCGTTGTCATTCGTTTTCCCAACGGGATTTTGGCCGTTATTTCAGCTAATTTTTCGTCAGGATTTGGAAATTTATTGATCCAATTTTCATAAAGCGGAGTAAGTACTTCGGCTGGAATGATCGCATTTACGGTGATATGATAGGGAAGAAGCTCCACCGCCCATTCGCGGGTAAGTGAAAGCTGAGCACCCTTGGCTGCGGTGTAACCCGAAGTCCCTCCTTGGCCCGTCACGGCTGTTTTACTACTGATATTGATGATGCTACCTTTGGATTTTTTTAGGTAAGGCAAAGCATAATGTGCCAAATGATAGTAATGATTCAGGTTTTTGGCTACTGATTTTTCAAAAGCTTCAGGACTTCCATTTTCTAATCCTACACTGTCATTAGCGCCGGCATTATTGACTAGACCGTCAATCCTTCCGTATTTTTCAAGGGTAAGTTTCACTGCCTTTTCTGAATCGGCAGCTTCAAAGAGTCGGATAGGAATTTGAAATGCTTCGCCCAAAGCGAGTATCTCAGCAGCTTCTTTTTCACTGGGATCGATCATCACGGGAATCGCTCCTTCTTCAATCAATCCTCTGGAAATTGCGCCTCCGATTCCCTTGGCCCCGCCAGAAATGAGGATGACTTTATTCGTTAGGTTTAGGTTCATTATATAACAGTTTATTTTGTTCTATTCTTGCTTTGGCTTCTATAAACACTTGATGCAATTTTGCTTCTAATTCACTTTTTGGCGGTAATTCTGTCCAGTATTCTGCTACCATAATCCCGTCTTTTCCCATTTCTAGCTATTCTATTTGTTCATTGCTTTTTTCGGCACATAGTATCAAGCCTATCGGAGGGTTTTCATCTTCTTGTTTTTCGTATTTGTTGAGCCATTTTAAATACAGCTCCATTTGTCCTTTATACGACGGCTTAAATTTGTTGAGTTTTAACTCAATAGCTACAAGACGTTTTAGTTTTCTGTGGAAAAAAAGTAAGTCAATATAAAAATCCACACCATCCAGTATGATTCGTTTTTGTCGTTCTACAAAAGCAAACCCTTTGCCCAGCTCTAATATAAAATGCTCCAATTCTTTGAGAATTGCACCTTCCAAATCGTTTTCTAGATAGCCTTCTTTTAATCCCAGAAAATCTAAAAAATAAGGATCTTTAAAACTGATTTTTATTTCTGTATCCGCGTCTGATAGTTGTAATTGTGCTATTTCCTTGCGCTCATAGGTTTTTCTTTCAATTTGCCTTCGTAATTCTCTTTTGCTCCAATTTGATTCTACAGATTTTTGTGCATAGTACAGTTGCGCATCAGTTTTTTTTATAGGTATAAGTATGGTGAAATGAGACCAGCTTAATTGTCGTGCCAGTGGTGCGACAATTTGATAGTCTGGAAAAACTTCGGCAAACTGCATCATTCTTCGTAGATTTTTTTCCTGAAAGGACTTGCCATACGTATTTGCTAATTGTGCTGCCACTTGGGAAATAACCTCTTTGCCGTATTCTGCACGCTGGTTTTCGAGTATATGTGTGTTTATTTTAAATCCTATTTGCCAATACACTAGCGTTAGCGAACTGTTTATTTGAGAAACAATTTGCCTTTTACCTTTTTCTATGATGCTTGCCAAATCATGCAGCAGTAGATTGTTGTCTTCTTCTTTCATAATCTTACAATTTCTGACTGTGGATCATAATCAATATTGCATATTTCAAAAAATATAGCTGAGTTGCTTTTAGATTTTGAGTGAGTTTTCCTAGTAGGAATTTTTGTGATGATCAACTCTTTAAATGTTGGTATTTTCGTTAGTATAATACAATAAATATCACTTTACAAGTTGTCCCCAACTTGGTGAAGAATTGTAAATTTTTTATTTAACTAAGCTTATTTAGCTCACTAATTCGCTCCATATTCAATACTAATAAGTATGGTTTTGGGAATTTGGTAGGCATCAATTCAATTTTAAATGGAAGTTCCAGACTACTTAATTCCTCAATTTTTCTATCTAAAAGGTTATTCGAGTTGCAATAATTGAATGTCAATTTAAGATACCTTCTTATTACCATGAGTGGTAAAAACTGACTTCTAGTATTCATCCATTCAATCAAATCTTTTTTACCTTTTGAACTATTGCATGAGCGACAGGCAAAAATCAGATTTTCAGCCACGTCCAGTCCTCCATACTTTTTTGGAAACATATGATCTAAAGCCAAGTATTCATCAGAGCCGCAATAATTGCAAATAGTACCTGTATTGAGCTTGATTTTTTCATCATCAAAAATTGATTTCATATTCATAGTACCTTCTTTAAGTCCTTTGAATAGTTTCGCTCGAATCATGTAATTTAACATAGCATATTTTTCCTGCTTTTTATCAATTGCAGAATGTGCCATGGCCAAATTGGCATAGGAGTAATAAATCAATTCTCGTACAGTTTCATGTTTCTTTCCGGCCATAGTTGAAAGTCAAGATTATGCTTTTATCCCATAAAAATCCGCAGCCGTATTTCCCATAATCGCTTCTTTTTCTGACTTGGAAAGTCTATCCGTGAATCGCTCGATTATTTCCAACACCTGCTCATATTCTCCAGCGATTTTGCATACAGGCCAGTCGCTGCCGAACATCAGTCGCTTTGGGCCAAATAGCTCAAGCGCTACATCAAGATAAACTTGTAGGTCTATTGCTTTCCACTTTTTCCAATCGGCTTCCGTGATCATGCCAGATACTTTGCAGAAAATATAATCACGCTCAGCGAGTGGAGCCATTTCTTTTTTCCATTGTCGCCAAATACCCAGTTTGATGTGTGGCTTGGCAATGTGATCGATCACAAATGGCTGCTCTGGAGCTTTTTTTATAAATTGAAAGGCTGCTTCTAGTTGCGTATGAAAAACCAGAATATCATACGTATAACCACGCTTCCCTATTTTCTTTATGCCACGGATAAAATCCTTTCGCAGCATGTAATCCACATTTTTTGATTGTAGGATTTCCCGGTAACCTTTGAGTTTTTTTTGCGAAGCAAAGAGATCCAAATCCTTATCTAAGTTATCGCTGGCCAAATCTGCCCAGCCCACCACGGCTTTGATCTGTTCATATTCTTCTGCTAGATCCAATAGAAAGGCAGTTTCCCGAAAGCTTTCATCAGCCTGTACTGCCACGCAGCCATCGATCTGATGCTCCGCTAAAATGGGAGTCAAGTCGTCAGGAAGGAAATCTCGCTGGATCACCTTCATTTCGTCGGTGATCCAGGAGTGTTTTTGAGGGTTGTACTTCCAAAAGTGCTGGTGTGCGTCCAGTCTCATGCTTCCGGATCGTTGATTGCTGTTTGCTTTGCCTCGCCAAGTCCTTCGATTCCTAGCTCTACTACATCGCCTTCTTTCAGATAAGTAGGAGGTTTAAGTCCTAGGCCAACGCCTGCGGGAGTTCCGGTAGAGATCACGTCACCTGGCAATAAAGTCATGTACTGACTCAAATGCTCAATCAGCGTAGGGATGTCAAAAACCAAGTCTGAAGTATTGCTATCCTGAAGCATTTTGCCATTTACTTTCAGCCAAAGTCTTAAGTTGTGTGGATCTTCGATTTCAGTTTTGGTGACCATCACTGGCCCAAGAGGAGCGAAGTTGTCTGCACTTTTTCCTTTGACCCACTGACCGCCGTGATGCAATTGGAAATCGCGCTCGCTGACATCGTTATGAACGCAGTATCCAGCTACATAATCCATCGCGTTTTCTTTACTTACATATTTCGCGCGCTTGCCGATTACGACCGCCAATTCCACTTCCCAGTCAGTTTTCTCAGAATTCCTTGGAATCAAAATAGGATCAAAAGGCCCGCATAGTGAAGAAGTAGCTTTCATGAAAATAATAGGAACTTCAGGCACAGCCATACCAGACTCTAGGGCATGTTGTCGATAGTTTAGACCAATACAAACAATTTTTGAAGGTCTGGCAATCGGCGAACCAAGTCTTGAGTCAGCAGGAATTTCAAGTAGATTTTCCTCATTGGCATTCAGCCATTCTTCAAGTCGGGCGATTCCATTATTCGTAAAAAACGCTTCATTCCAATCTTCATTGAATCCTGAGCAATCAAGGTATTTACCAGATGCACTTTGGATTCCTGGTTGTTCTTTTCCGGCTTCGCCAAATCGTATAAGTTTCATTTTTTAGTATTAAGTAGTTAATATCAACTATTGAGATGACAGACTTAAGATATTAGATTTTAGAAATTAGAGTCAAGTCAAGAGAGCCAAGATCCAAGAAGTTAGAATCACAATTGTCCAACTAGAGGTCTCCTCCTTCCAAACCAACACCTATCTCAGACGGAATCTCCAAACAAATCAGATTCATCTATATCTCGTGATTTCACAACCTCGGTCATCAATCATCTGACATCGGTTATCTTTTTCCTCACATTTTTAATCCCAAGAATCCACCGTCAATCGGGATATTTGTTCCTGTGATGAAGCTTCCCGTATCTGCACTGACGAAATAAGCCAATTGGGCGATTTCTAATGGAGTTGCCATCCTGCCAATCGGCTGCGTAGCGGCTAGTTTTTCGAACATTTCCTTTTCCTGACCTGGGTAGTTTTTCGCTAGAAATCCATCTACAAAAGGTGTGTGAACTCTACCTGGAGAAAGACAATTGCAGCGAATGCCGTCTGCGACATAATCCCGAGCTACACTCAACGTCATGGAAAGTGCCGCGCCCTTGGTCATGCTATAGGCAAATCGATCAGGAATACCAATCGTCGCTGCCACAGAAGCCATATTTAGGATCGATCCGCCACCGTTTTCCTTGAGTTTTGGCAAAGCTGCTTTGATGCAGTTGAACATGCCTTTCACATTCACATGAAAAACTCTGTCGAAGTCTTCTGAGGAAGTAGTTTCCACGTTTCCCACATGTGACACTCCCGCATTATTGATCAGCGTATCTATTTTCCCGGGAATAGATTGAATGAGGGATTCTATTTCCACTGGATCGGCTACGCTCCCGCAAAGAAAAGTTACATCAAGGCCTTTTCCACACTCTTCTTGCATCACTTTTTCTCCTATCTCAGGATTGATGTCTATGAAGTAAACTTTGGTTTCTTTGGCCGCAAAAAGCTGAACCATCGCGAGTCCGATTCCGGAAGCTCCGCCTGTAATTAGTACTGTTTTATTTTTCATGATTAAATCAAAAAGGAAGGTAGCACCTGCATATTGTAGTGCCAAAGGATATATGGTGGATTGCATGTTATGACGTAAGGTTTTTTGCCTAAAAAGAGATAAATGCAATAAATAGTAGGTTTTACTCTAACAACTGTGTCGTTTCTGTCATCCTGAATAAACTAAAACGATTAAGGTTAAAAGCATCTGAAATCATATTATAATCTAACTGTTTCACCGGTTTTCACAGACTCATCGCAGGCAAAAGCAATTTTCAAACTGTTCAGAGCGTCTTGAAGATGATCACCAAGATTGATGTTTTCTTGAATTGCTTTGAGAAAATACCGCTGCTCGCGATTGCAAAGTTCTTGATGATCCGGCTCATCTTTCAAATCGATCCACCGATCAGGGGTGATGAAGTTATTCTTCTCGTCAATCTCAGCATGGTGAACTCGAATGGATTCAGTTTTGGTATGCGAATCTACATTATCCGATTTTCCGCTGGCTCCGGCATCCTTTGCTGTGATGGAAACGGATCCCTTTGGTCCAAAAACATCCTTTACAAAAAAGGCAGTTTCGCTGATCATAGGCCCCCAGCCTGCTTCATACCAACCTACAGAGCCATCTTCAAATCGAATCTGAAGCTGACCGTAATTGTAATTATCACTAGAAATATCTTCTGTGAGTCGAGCACCTATCGCTGAAACTGAAACTGGTTTGGACCTGGTCATCTGGCACATCACGTCTATGTAATGCACGCCGCAGTCCACAATTGGGCTGAGGCTTTTCATGAGATTGCGATGTACATCCCACATGTAGCCCTGACTTTGCTGATTGAGATTCATGCGCATCACGAGTGGCTTTCCAAGCTTTTCGGCTTCTTCGATAAATCTGATCCAAGAAGGATGATGCCTCAAAATATAGCCTACGACTACTTTTTTGCTTACTTCTCTGGCTTTTAAAATAATCCGCTCGCAACCAATAATGGTATCAGCAAGCGGTTTTTCTATGAAAATATCACACCCAGCTTCAAGGGATTTTACAGCAAATTCTTCATGCGTATCTGGGTAGGTAGAAATACAAACTGCATCAGGATTGGACGTTGCCAACGCCTCCTCAAAATCTGAAAAAAGTGAATAATCAGCCTGAAGTTTTTCGTTTAGTCTGCTTTTGGAATCGCCTCTGGAAACTAGCCCGCAGATTTCAAACTCAGGGAAATTGTGGTATGCGGTGGCATGGGCGATTCCCATATTTCCGCAGCCAACTACGAGGATTTTAATTGATTTTACTGTACTCATTTATTAGGTTGGGTTTTCAGGATTAATCAGACACTTAATTCTTTTGATCAGTCAACTTGCTTAGATCCGAATGGCTGATTTGAATAATTTTCACCGAAAGTGAAATGCGCTTGGTAGGTTCATCTTTGCTGTTTCGTTTTACTCGGACGACTTGCTCTATCACGCTCATCCCTTTGATCACATGGCCAAAAATCGTGTAATCTCCATCGAGTCTAGGTATCCCATCTGGGTTTTGGACAATGTAAAACTGACATCTCGCGGATAATTTCACTGGATTATCATCTCGCCCAGCACCCACAGCGCCATAGACATGCTTTAACTCCGGGACAAACTCAGGTTCTAAAAGATATTCTGGATCATTGAACCCTTTCTCGGTATCTGGACATCCACCTTGCGCAACAAAGTTTGGAATCACACGATTAAAAGACAGTGAATCCCAATAGCCAGCATTTGCCAGTTCGATGTAGCTTTCTTTGTGATTTGGAGTACGATCATCAAGTTTAATCAAGATTTCCCCATAAGGGGTAATGATTTGACCTACAGGTACTGTTTCGCTTGTAGTCTGTGTATATGATCTATGTGAAAGCGAGAGTCCTAGGGTGATCAATAACAAGCTGAGTATCGTGAAGATGTCAGGTGTTTTACGCTCTCGTAAGAATTTTGTAGAAAGAAAAGTAATTCGCATTTCGTTTGAATAGGGAATTGTCCTGTAGATTTTTTTTATCAAGAGAATTAAAAGTAGTAAAATGAATCAAATATCCTCTTTACAATAGAATGAATTAGAGAGGTTATTGGCATTAAGTAATCTGGGAATCGATCATTGCCATCCAAAACAAGGTCTGAATTATCTTACAAAGCTTGTAGCTAAGGTTGCTGGAACTGAAATCTCTTTGGTAAATCTAGTTGATTCATTGACACAATGGAATGTTTCCTCTTACGGTATTGATATCACCCAAATGCCACGAGAAGAATCAGTTTGTCAATATACTATTCTTACTAATTCTAATGAGGGGTTTGAAGTAGGGGACTTAAGTGCTGATGAGCGCTTCAAGGGTAAGTTCTATGTGAAAGGCTCTCCAAATCTTAAATATTACTTAGGCATTCCTTTGACTTCCCCAGAAGGCTATAACCTCGGTCCCTTGTGTGTGATGAAAAATCAAATTATTTATCTTTCGTAGGACACTAAGGAAATCTTGAATTTGCTTGCTAAGCAGATTGTAGACCAATTACGGGTAAATAGCCTAGTGGCTAACCTTCAGAATAAACTTAAAGAATCTGAATTGAATCAAAAGAAGTTGGTACATGACATCCGAGGGCCAATAGGAGGAATACTAGGACTTTCAAATTTGATTAAGAACGAGCAAAATTCTATAGAGCGGGGAGAACTATTGGAATATGCGGAAATGATCAAACAACGCAGTTTATCACTGCTTGATTTGTCCAAAGATATTCTGTCAAAGGAGTTTGATGGGAGTTCACACCGAAGCCGCGAATTGAAGGAAGGTGAAATAAATCTGGTTAAACTATAAACTAAGAGAAACAATTTTAAAACTTCTAGCTCCACAGATAAAAATCAAGCAAATCAACTTTAATGTAAGACTAGGTGCGGAAAACCAACTTGCTTCTTTTTCCAAACTTTATGTATTGCAGATTCTGGAAAATTTACTTTCTAATTCTATTAAATTCACGAATCCAAGAGGTAATATTTTGGCAACTATGAATCTGTTGCGTGTAGAGTTGTATTTGATTTAAGAGTTAGTGGTAGAAAATAATGGTACGGGTATGTGCTCTTCCACAATCAATGAAATTCTAGCAGCGGGAACAGCTACCCATGAAGGAACGCAAGGAGAAGTTGGGTTCGGATTGAATTTGGTGAGGCAACTGGTAAATCAACGAGAAGGAACAATGGAGATTAACTCTGAAATAGGAAAGGGGAGGAAGTTTAGAATTGAGACGAAAGTGAATCAGAGTTAAGCGCAGCTTTTTGGTTATTCACAGGATTTGCGTACATCGCCAAAAAGCTTTTGATCAGAAAATCATTTTTGGTGTTTACTTTTTCATTCATTCTTTTTTCAAAGGATTTTTTCTCGGATTCAGTATAGAAATTCACATACTCCTCATCTCCATAGAGTAAATCATGAGCGATGTAATTACTCGGCCATAGCTTATACCCAGCCCAGATTTTTTGATCTATGCATTCTGCCAGTTTACTGAGTTTATCAGGTTGGCTTAGTTCCATTCCAGAGATTTCTCGAATTTCCTTATCTAAAATCCCATTTACCTGTAAATGAATTCTCTTTTTGGTACCTATGATTCCCCTAAGAAGGTTTAGAAAGTTCTCGTTTTCACCTTTCACGTATTTTTCGTCCCGAGACTTTGCTAGCCACTCGGGCATCTTCAGTACGTCTGTGGGATCATATTCGTATGAAATGGAAATTGGTACTATTTTGATTTTTTCAAAATATCCAAACGAATTTTGTCCTTCTTCTGACAACGTAAGCATCTTCAGAACTCCACGATGAGTCGCGTCATTTCCATCTTTGGTTCTGCCTTCACGTTGTGCAGTCCATACGGAGCGGTTTTCGGCAAGGAGCGACTTTTTGATGTATGCTGATGCTGTTTGCGAACTTTCGAGCAGTGCGCGACCTTGTAATCCGCGTTTGATAGCGAAGTTTCTGTTTAGCCTGGAAAGTGTATGTAAGAAGGGTTTTTGGATCAAATTATCTCCAATAGCTGATGTGGTGAGGACTAAGCCATTTTCATACAGACATGCATTCAGCAAAGATGTATCGAGGATAATATCTCTGTGATTTGAAATAAAAAGGTAGGCGGTATTAGATTTCAGTTGCTCAAAACCACCCGTACTCAATCCTTCTGAGCTTTTCTCCAATACCTTCTGCACTCCAGGGTAAATAAAGTTGACTTGAAAGTCTCTCAAGGATTGCGTGTGAACCATTAGATCTTTCCAATGCTCCCTTGTATCAGTAGGAAATGTAAAACTCATCATTGCCTCAAGCATAGGATCGTCTACAATCTTGCGGATTGCAGCATTGGCTTCTGCGTCATAAAAAGGCCTGATTGAATCAAATTGCGACATAATTATCTTTTGGATGGTGTGCAAAAAGCAAATTTTAGCTTAGAATTCTAAGCTAATTTACATCTATCAAAATTAATAAATGGTTATCCTAACGGATGAGGTGCTTATCAATGAAGAGTAAATGGAAAGGAAGTGCATTAGTCCAATACTCCCAAGTGTGTGCTCCAGGGCGCTCAGTATAGTCGTGGGGAGTGCCATTTTCCAGTAGTAATCGATGCATTTGTCGGTTGGTTTCCAGGAGGAAATCATCCACACCGCAGTCCATTAATAGAGCGATTCCGTTTTCTTTCATTTTATCAATCAACCCAACAGCAGCGAAGGTGCTAAAGGGAGCATCGTACTGCAGATCCTCACCCAGCATTTCCTGCTGTTGACCCTGACGAAGCTTGCTGAATTCGGCAGGAACTTTCCATAAGCGGGTGTCGATGTTCATCACCCCACTCATACTAGTAGCTGCGATAAACAAGTCAGGATGTTTTGAGCTGAGCATAATCGAGCCATGTCCACCCATCGAGAGTCCGGTGATCGCTCTAGATTCTTTCCGAGCTAACGTGCGGTATGTTTTGTCGATTTGTGGGATTAATTCAGCGGTGATGTAAGTCTCATATTGTACCGAATCCATCATGGGGCTATCGAAATAGTAACTAGACGGTCCAACTCCAGGAGTGACTATGATCAAGTTGTACGCTTCAGCCATTTGATTGACTAGTTCAGGTTCAGTTACCTTTTGATGCCAATCACTATAAGTGCCACTCCCGCCATGCAGCAGGTATAGCGTAGCAAATTGCTTGCTACCGTCATAGGTAGAAGGTGTGGTGACGGCCGCTTTCAGCGTTTTATTCATGACTTTACTAAATACCTCTATGGTATCGACTTTGGCTTGCGCAAAAACGAACGAGGGAAGAAGGAATAAAAGGATTAAGAACTTTTTCATGCGTAAGGATAAATGGGGTAATGAAACTTCAAAATAGGGATAATAGCAAAGAATATCATGTGTTTTGAGAAGGCCTAAAATAAAAAAAACCTCTCAGAAAATCCTGAGAGGTTTTAGTGCGGATAGAGGGACTCGAACCCCCATGCCTCACGGCGCTAGATCCTAAGTCTAGTGCGTCTACCAATTTCGCCACATCCGCAGCTGTTTACTATTGGAATGCAATTTTACGGATTCTTAGGTTAAATAAGTGCTTACTATTTAAGAAAATGGACAGAATGAACAGAACGTATTCATTTTCAGATGATTTATTTTTATTAGCTATGCTTTGGAAGACGATTAGTAGAAAATGTTAGGTCGTGTCACTTATTGATTTATTTTCCCGCAGATCTAAGCAGAAAAATAGCGCTGATAGTCTCAGATTTTTAATACCCTTATTTCTTCCAGCAATAGATACACCCACGGCATTTTTCGGACAACCCCTAGTAACGCTACTTTCCGGTGATCGGTAATGAAGTCGCAAAGCAATGAATCTCACAAGTGCCAGGATCATTGAAACAAACAAGATAAAATGTCACTCTTAAAATTTATTAAAACTTTTTCTCATCACTGGAACTTTTGAAACGGCTTTGTGATTGAACGTTCATTCAGTCGATTTGCCCATGAGTAGTTTATTAGATAAAAGGAAGTGTATTATAAAAAGTGCCCTTGATTTGATTCAAGAGCATGGTTTTCATGGTTGTCCAGTAAGTATGGTGGCCAAAAATGCTGGTGTCGCTGCAGGGACGATTTACACTTATTTTGAAAATAAGGACGATTTGATCCTAGGCATCTATGAATACGTAGTGGAGGAAATCAAAATATACGTATCCGAGCGCGATGATACCTCTTTATCATTTAAGGATAGATTTTATAATTATTGGAAAAATTTAACCGATTTTTATAAGCTAAATCCCTCTATTTATGGTTTTTATGATCAGTTTTTAAATTCCCCTTATAATTCTGAGGAGATTCAGAATAAGCCCAACGCCTGGCATGATTTCGCCAATGCTTTTTTCGAAGAAGGTATCAAGCGAGGGGAAATTAAAGCGTTAAATCCTATCGTGCTTTCCATTCTTGTGAATACAAACGTGAATTCGATTGTCCGAATAAAGAAGAATTTCAAACAGAAACTTGCCAGAAACAACATGGAGCTGGATGAAATATCTCACCTGATCTGGGATGGGATTAAAGTAGATTAACCCAAAGACCTTTTTTCAAAACAAAACCAATTAATTATTACACACATGTTCAAAAAACGTTTACTGTTGGTCGGGCTGAGTATTTTACTCTTGTCAAAGGCCGCCTACAGTCAGGAAGAAAGTGATGTGCCCCAAGGTGTATTGACTTTGGATCAGGTGGTTGAGTTTGCACTTGTGCAGAGTCCAATCATCAGGCAAGCACAGATAGATCAAGAGATAGGACACCGTGATATCAAATCAAATTTGGCGGCTTGGTATCCTCAGATCACTGCCTCTGCGGCGGGCGCTTACAATATCAAACTTCAGCAGCAGATCATCGGCGATCAGTTGATCACTTTTGGTCAGCAGTATAACTCAAATGTTTTGCTGCAAGCGGATCAGAACTTGTTCAACCGAGATCAGCTTTTCGCTTCCAAGTCTTCGAAATATTACCGGCAGCAACTTCAGCAGGTCATAGAGAATGCTCGGATCAATACAGTGGTGGATGTGAGCAAAGCTTTTTACTCAATCCTGCTATCCGAAGAGCAAATTAAAATCCTCGATCAAAACCTGGAACGTCTGGAAAAGCAATACAAAGATGCGTATAGCCGATTTGATGCTGGTCTGGTAGACAAGACAGATTACCAGCGTGCGACTATTGCATTGACCAATGTGAAGAGTGATCGGAATAGAGTGGCGAATTCCTTCGAGGCCAAGTATGACTATCTCAAGCAATTGATGGGCTATCCGGATAAGTTGGATTTCACTATTGAATTTGATCAGCAAGGCGCTGCCGGCAAAATCGCTGAAGATGCAGCAGATCCACTGATGCTGGAAAATCGCGTGGAATATCAACTTTTGCAAACGCAGCAAACCCTGAATGAAATTCAGACAAGCTATGAAAAATGGAATTACCTGCCCGAATTGTCTGCTTACTACAGATACAACTGGAATTATTTCAATGTAGATATTTCAAACTTATATAAAACAGCCTATCCAATTTCATCTGTAGGGGTCAATCTATCCATTCCGATTTTCCAGGGTGGAAAGCGAATCCACCAAGTGAAAGCGGCCGAACTTCAGGTGGATAGGGGAGTTATCGAAATCGAAAACCTTAGTAATCAGATCAAGACGGAATATTCCACTGCTCTGGCAGACTACAACAGCAGTGTCTACGAATGGCAACTGATCAGAGAAAACATGGAAATGGCTGAGGAGGTCTATGACATCATTAAGCTCCAATACGATGAAGGAATCAAAGCTTACGTGGAATTAGTCGTAGCAGAAACTGACCTTCAGACAGCCCAGATTAATCATATCAATGCATTCTATCAGGTTTTGGAAGACAAACTTGACTTAGAAAAGGCATTAGGAACCATCAATTAATTAGAATCCCCTTTAAAATTTATACCAAATGAAATCGAGCATGTTGCAGGCCACATCCGCAGAGATGATTATTGACCATGCGAGATTCCATATGACCATTGAAAATCAATAAAAAACATATGAAATTATCATACAAACTTGTAGCTTTTTCGGCGCTGATTTTAGCAGGGTTTTCTTGCGGGCAAAAGCAGCAGGCGGGACAGCAAGCTCCGGCTGCAATAGCTGTTGAAACCTATACGGTAGTTAATCAATCCGTAACTGGTGTGGACGAATATCCTTCTACGCTAGTTCCATTGAATGAGGTAGAAATCAGACCTCAGATCGGTGGTTATATCACTAATGTTTTTGTGGAAGACGGACAAGAAGTGAAAAAGGGCCAAAAGCTCTATGAAATCGACAGAAGCAAATACGCCGCCTCACAGCAGCAAGCAGCAGCATTGGTGGAAAGTGCCAAAGCGAATCTTGCTAAATTGAGTAAGGATTACGATCGATATAAAAGATTGGATGAGCAAGATGCGATTGCAAAGCAGCAATTGGATTATGCAGAAACGGCCGTTTTAGAAGCAAAAGCTCAATTGAGCTCAGCACAAGCCCAGTACGCATCAGCAGGAACAGATTTTAGTTATTCGGTGCTTAATGCACCATTTGATGGTACGGTGGGGATTTCTCAGGTGAGATTGGGAGCGCAAGTATCTCCTGGACAACCATTGCTAAACACACTTTCTTCCAACGATCCCATGGCGTTGAATTTTGTGATCAATGAGCGCGAGATTCCAAGATTCAATAAAATGTTGAAATCTGACGATAATCCAGATTCACTATTCAGAATCCGTTTTGGCGATGACAGTATCTATCCTTTCAATGGGACATTTACTACGATCGACCGTGCTGTAGGAAGGCAATCCGGCACAATAGCACTTCGAGTGCAATTTCCGAATCCAAACAGAGAGCTTATCGCTGGTATGACTGTAAACCTTCAAGTCTTGAATCAGGATCTTGGCGAGCAACTGATCATTCCTTACAAAGCTGTCACAGAGCAAATGGGAGAGTACTTTGTCTACGTAGTGGGCGAAGACCAGACTGTGAAGCAGCAGGTAGTGAAACTGGGGACGGAAATCGGATCAAATATCGTCGTGCGTGAAGGCTTGACAGCAGGACAAGAAATTGTAGTCAGTGGGATACAAAAGCTTCGTCAGGGAGCTACTATAACTACTGCCGTTCCAGGCCAACAATAAATTTTTCACTGACTTGATCAAAAAATAACATGATATCAGATGTTTTTATAAAACGGCCCGTCACCGCAATGGTCATATCCATTGTGATCGTGCTAGTAGGTGTTCTGGCGATCCTCAACTTACCAGTGACCCAATATCCGGACATTACCCCGCCGGTAGTTTCTGTGTCAGCCAACTATACCGGTGCGGATGCCACTACGGTGGAGCAAACCGTAGCTACTCCCATAGAGACTCAGATTAATGGTACTCCTGGGATGGCTTACATTTCCTCCAACAATACCAACACGGGTCAGATGCAAATGAACGTCACCTTTGAAGTAGGGACGGACATCAACATCGCAACCTTAGATGTACAGAACAGGGTGAGTATTGCGGAGCCAAGTTTGCCAGAAGCAGTAAGGAGGCTAGGCGTAACCGTAAGAAAGAGGAATCCGAGTATTATGATGGTGATTAGTCTAACCTCACCGAATAGAACGCATGATCCAAAGTTTCTTTCCAACTACACAAACATCTTTATCAAAGATGCTTTATTACGGGTAGAAGGAGTAGGGGATATTACTGCCATCGGTCAGGATTTCAGTATGCGAGTATGGCTCAAGCCTGATAAACTTGCTCAATACAAGATATCCTCGCGTGATGTAACTGCTGCTATTCAGGAGCAAAATCTTCAGGTAGCTGCAGGTACTGTGGGCGGAATGCCTCAATACGAAACTCAAACTTTTGAGTATCCGATTACAGTGAATGGTCGACTGGAAAGAGCGGAGGATTTTGAGGATATCATTCTTAGAACTAATCCTGAAGATGGTTCGCTGGTTTACCTGAAAGATGTAGCCAGAATAGAATTGGGTCAGTTTGACTACGGTAGATATTCTATGCTGAATGGCGAGGATAATGCTATTCTACTAGTATATCAGGCTCCAGGAAGTAATGCGCTGGCAACTGCCGAAGGAGTATATGCAGCTATGGATGACTTGAAGGCTTCTTTCCCTCCAGACATGGAGTACATCGTTTCTTTTGAATCGGTGTCAGTGGTGGAAGTATCTATCAATGAGGTGCTAAAAACCTTTATGGAGGCTTTGCTTCTGGTGATTATTGTAGTATTCCTATTCCTACAGAGTTGGAGAGCTACGTTGGTTCCGGTATTGGCCATTCCAGTTTCGATTATTGGAACGTTCATATTCTTTCCACTGCTAGGATTTACGATCAATACGTTGACGCTTTTTGGCTTTGTATTGGCGATTGGTATCGTCGTGGATGATGCGATTGTGGTAGTGGAGGCTGTTCAGCATTACATTGACAGCAAGAAGATCTCTGCGAAAGAAGCTACGCGACTGGCGATGAAAGATATTACTGCTCCGGTAATTGCGATTGCATTGATTTTGGCGGCGGTATTTATTCCGGTAGGATTTATCCCGGGTATCGTAGGTAGAATGTACCAGCAGTTTGCTATTACCATTGCGATCTCTGTATTGATTTCTGCTTTCGTAGCCTTGAGTTTGACTCCGGCGTTATGTGTGCTTTTACTTAAACCATCTGAAGTAAATGAAAATGGAAAAGGCTTAAATAAGTTCTTCTACAAATTCAATGTTTGGTTTGAGAAAACTACCAATTCTTATTCACGTGGGGTACAAAAAGGTATCAAGAGAGCTCCACTTGTGCTGATACTCTTGATCTGTATTTATGCCGCTACTTTTGGTCTATTCCAGACAAAGCCTACAGGATTCCTGCCAACTGAGGATGAGGGAAGACTGTACATCTCTATGGAGCTGCCGGAAGGATCCGCCAGTACACGAACTAGGGTTGTGATGCAGGAAATAAATGAGATATTGTTGAATACCGACGGCATCAATAATGTAACAGGAATCGGCGGACTGAATGTGATTAACTTCTCCTTTAAGTCTAACTCTGCAACGTTCTTTATTCAGATGACTCCTTGGAGTGAGAGAAAAGAACCCTCTCAGCAGCTCTTTGGTATCATGGCACAGTTGAATCAGAAGTTTGCCGCAATCACCGATGCCAGAATTGTGGTGGTGCCACCTCCGGCGATTCCAGGTTTGGGATCCACAGGTGGTTTCAGTTTTATGCTGGAAAATCGTGGAGGTTCTACCGATATCAAAGAGTTTGAAGGAGTGCTTGGGCAGTTTCTTGCTGCGGCAAATCAACGTCCTGAAATCGCGATGGCTTATAGCTTCTTTACTGCGAAAACACCGGGATATCATGTGACTGTGGATCGTGAGAAAGCCAAAAAACTTGGTGTTCCATTGACAGAAATATTCTCGACCATGTCAGGTTTAATGGGTAGTTCATACGTCAATGATTTCACCAGATACGGACGTAATTTCCGGGTAGTAGCGCAGGCAGATACTTCTTACAGAACTGGCATAGAAGATTTGCAACAATATTATGTGATGGGGACCAATGGACAATCCGTTCCACTAAGTGCTGTAGTGACTTACGAAGTGGTGGAAAATGCTCCA
>Ga0105054_10002961_pt1 | contig 26789 bp, 25 predicted proteins | sample BON02_FD_78091 | JGI IMG/M metagenome (GOLD analysis project Ga0105054, IMG submission 78091) | Freshwater microbial communities from Lake Bonney liftoff mats and glacier meltwater in Antarctica - BON-02 (megahit assembly) | ecosystem: Environmental > Aquatic > Freshwater > Ice > Glacier...
AACGCCTATTTCGCGATCCGCGACATGGTGCTGCGGGGCGAGTTGCAGCCGGGCCAGAAGCTCAAGATCGACAGCCTGCGCGCCTTTCTCGGCACCGGCGCGTCGCCGATCCGCGAGGCGCTGAGCCTGCTGACCTCGGATATGCTGGTCGAGCGGTTCGACCAGCGGGGGTTTCGGGTGGCCCCGGCCAGTGCCGCGAATTTCGAGGAAATCCTGACCCTGCGCTGTTCGCTGGAAGAGATGGCCCTGCGCACCAGCCTGCAACAGGCGACGCCCGCCTGGGAAGAGACGCTGGTTCTGGCCAATCACCGCATGAAGCGGGCGGCGTCCACAGGGCGCGCGGCGTTCGAGGAACAGCACAAGGCGTTTCACATGGCGCTGCTGGCCAATTGCGGTTCGCCGATCCTGCTGAAATATTGCAGTCAGCTGTACGATCTGAATATCCGCTATCGCAACATCGCGGGCAACAGCCAGTCCTACCAAAGCCGCAACATCCCCGCCGAACACGATGCCATCCTTGAGGCGGCGGTGCAGCGCGATGTCGCCCGAACCTCGGAACGGCTCTTGAGCCATTACCGGCTGACCGGCGCCTATCTGAACGGTGTGTTCAGCGCGATGTTCTGACGAGATTTGCAGGGATGCGGTGACAAGGACAATAGCAGGTCGGCAGAGCAGTGGCAGTGTGCAGCGGGGATGTCGATGCCAGGCCCGGTCGGGACGATCTTTGCAAGCCGGTCCCAAGCACAGTTTGTGGCAGAGTCCGGCCTTGGATAGGGGTACGCGGAATGGCGTTCCGGGCATGAGGGGTGTCTCTGGCCTCTGACGCTGGCACGCGAAGGGCGCAAGGTTCTGGCGGCGGGTGGCCGTCGATCCGCGCCCCCCGCCTCTGGATCAGGGCAGACGGGGCGCGGCGGTTGTACGGGCGATCTTCAGGCGGGTCGCGTGGCGGATGGTCTGGAGGGGGTGGCCGGGGTCGGTTTGCGGTCGGGCGATCCGGGCAAGCAGGTGGGCGGCACAGGAATCGGCCAGCTGGTCGACCGGGGGAACGATCCGGGTCAATCCGCCCTGCCACCAGCCATGCCAGTTTTCGATGCCGAACCCGACGATCGACAGGTCTTCGGGGATGCGCAGCCCCCGGGTGGCAAGCGTGTCGACGGCACCTTCGGTCAGCATGGTCCCGGCGGCGATGATTGCCGTGACGTCGCAGGGCAGCCCGGCGGCAGCCGCGCGACCATGGGCCAGTGACGGCTTGCCGGCACGGATCAGGCTGGGGTCGGGACCGAGCCCGATCCGCGCAAAGGCATTGCGATAGCCGCGCTGTCGCTCTGCCCCGGTGGAAATGTCGTCGTCGCTGCAGATCAACAGGATACGCCGGTGCCCGAGGTTCAGCAGATGCGAGGTGGCAGCCTCCAGCCCCGCTTCCTCGTCAAAGCCGAACCAGTCCGACGCAAGACTGTCGGATCTGCGGACCAGCTGCACGAAGGGTTGCCGGGCCAGCAGCGGAGCCATGTCGCAATGCGAGTGCGGCCCCGGCACCAGCGCGACCGCAGCGGCGCGCGCCGCCACCATCGCCCGCATCTGCCGCAGTTCGCGGTCCGGGTCGTCATCGGTGATGGCCAGCAGGAAATGCAACCCGCGCGCGTCGCAGGCTTCGGCGATGGAACGGGCCATCCTGGAATAGAAGCGGTTCACGATGTCGGGCACGATCAGTCCCACCATGCTGCTCGACCGGCTGCGCATCGAGCGGGCGGCGCTGTTGGCGACATATCCCAGACGGGCGGCGGCATCGCGCACCTTTTCGCGGGTTTCGGGACGGGCCGGGCCATCGTCGCCCAATGCGCGGGCGACGGTTGCGGGCGACAACCCGGTTTCCCGCGCGATGTCCTTGATCGTCACTACCGACACCCGGGTCTCCGCCATGAGGGGCCATCCTATTGCGGGCATTGCACCCTTTGCAATCGCTCCGGCGCGCTGTCCGCATCATCAACCCACTTTACATGAGAACGTTCTCATGGTCTAGTGGCTTTGGGAGAAGATGGCGTTCAATCAACCACTGGGAGGAAAACAGATGTCCAGAACCGGAAATATCCGTGCCGATCGAACCTTTACCCGACGCCGGGTCTTGCAGGCAACGGCGGGCGCCGCCGCTGTGCTGATGTCACCCGCCGTGCTGCGTCCGGCCCATGCCCAGGGCATGACCTGCCGGATTGCGACGTCCGAGGCCATCGGCTCGCCGATCAGCGACACGTTCGAGGCCTGGGCCAAGACCCTGCGCGATGAAAGCAACGGTGCCATCGACGCCCAGCATTTCCCGGCCAGCCAGCTGGGCAGCTATTCCGACCTGATCGAGGGCAACCGCCTGGGCACCATCGAGATCACCACCGGCGGCCCGGACACCGAAGAGGCCATCGCGCCCGAGATCGCCGCCACCGGCGGTGCGCCCGGCTTCATCTATCGCGACGAGGCCCATGTGGATGCCGTGCTGCAGGGACCGATCGGCGAGCGGGTTTCCCAAATCGCGCGCGAAAAGACCGGGGTGGAATTTGTCGCCTTCGGCGAGGTCGGGTTCCGCCACCTTCTGACCAAGGAACCGGTCATCAACCTCGACGAACTGGCCGGCACCAAGATCAGGGTGCCCGAACTGAAGGTCTGGATCGACTTCTGGCAACTGCTGGGCGCCAACCCGACGCCTCTGCCCTATGCCGAACAGTACAACGCCCTGTCCACCGGCGTGATCGAGGGGCTGGAGGCCGATTTCTTTTCCATCGCAGGTTTCAACTGGTACGAACAGGCCCCGCATCTGACGCTGACCAACCACTGGTTCCTGCCCAAGGCCGTGCGCGTCAATGCCGCCTGGCTGGACGCCCTGTCGCCCGAGATGCAGGACATGGTGCGCAGCACGGCAAAGACCGCCTTTGCCGGCCAGCGCGAGACGAACCGTGCCGGCATGGCCGACGCGCTGAGCGGCCTTGTTGCGGCGGGTGTGATGGTGCAGGAACTGTCGGCCGAGGAAAAGGCGCGATGGGTCGAAACCGCAGCGCCGCTGTTCGACCGGTTCGGCCAGGCCAGCCCCGAGACCGCCGCAATGATCGAAGCGATCCGCGCGCTCTGATGCCGACGCCCGGGCGATCTGGGGCACACGGATGAACGTCCTGGACGATGCAACGGGGGCGGGCCATGGCGGGCCGCCCCTTCCGGCGGCGCGCAGGCTGGCGCTGATCCTCGACCGCACGGTCGAAACGGCTGCGGTTCTCACCCTTCTGGGGTGTTGCCTTCTGGCCGTGGGGCAGGTGTTCTTCCGCTATGTGCTGAGCAACAGCCTGCCCTGGCCGGAGGAGGCCGCGCGCCTGGGCTTTGTCTGGGTCGTCTTTCTGGGCATGGCGATGGCGGTGCACCGCGATGCACATCTGCGGATCGACATGATCGACTCCCTGACGGCGCGATGGGGGCCGGGCCTGCCCGCCGCGATCAGGGTCGTGTTCATCGCGGCGGCCTCTGCCGCGCTGATCCATCACGGCTGGGAACTGACGGCCCGCGCGATGGGGTTCACCCCTGCGCTGCGGCTGTCCATCGGCTGGGTCTATGCGGCGGTGCCGGTGGGCGCGGCCCTGGCGATGGCATTCCTGATCCTGGCGCCGCCCGCACCGTTGCCCGGCTGGGCCGGTCTGCCGCTTTGTGCCGCCGGATATGGCATGTATTATCTGTTTGTCGGCCCGCTTGTGCCGGTGATCGGCGCCATCGACAGCGCGAGCGTGCTGGTCACGGTGGCGCTGATTCTGGTGATGGCGGGGGTGCCCATCGGATTTGCGATGGTGTTTTCGGTTCTGGCCGCCTTTGCGGGGCAGCCGCCGCTGTTGCTGGTGACGATCAGCCAGAACATGTCCTCCGCCGTCAACAGCTTTACCCTGATGGCGATCCCGTTCTTCATTACCGCCGCCGCCGTGATGAATGCGGGTGGCATCACCGAGCGGCTGATCGATCTGGCGGGGCATTGCGTCGGCCATCTGCGCGCGGGTCTGGGCCAGGTCAACATCCTGACCAGCGTGATGCTGGGCGGGGTGTCGGGGTCGTCGATGGCCGACGCGGGATCGACCGCCAAGATCCTCGTGCCCGAGATGGAGCGCAATGGCTATCCCCGGGCGTTTTCCTGCGCGCTGACCTCGGCGTCGTCGGTGCTGGCCAACCTCATCCCGCCCAGTCTGGGGCTGATCATCTATGGCGCGCTGGCCTCGGTGTCGGTCGGGGCGCTGTTCGTGGCGACCATCGTGCCTGGCCTGCTGGTCGCCGCCGCGCTCAGCCTGACGCTGTACCTCATCGCGCTGCGCACCGGCTATGGGGCGATGGCGGCGCGCAGTTCGGGCGCCGTGCGGCGCCGTGCGCTGCTGCTGTCGCTGCCCGCACTGACGCTGCCGGTGCTGATCGTCGGCGGTGTGCGCTTTGGCGTGTTCACCGCGACCGAGGCAGGGGCCATGGCCTTTGTCTATGCCATCTTCTGCGGCATCGTTTTCTATCGCATGCTGACCCTGGGACGGTTCGTCGCCGCCCTGCGCGACGCGGTGCAGGACACGGTCGTGGTGATGTTCGTCGTCGCCGCCGCCAGCCCCTTTGCATGGGTCCTGGCCAGCCAGCAGGTGCCGCAGACCGTGGGTGCGGCGCTTGCGGGCATCGCCACCTCGCCCGCCATGCTGATGTTCCTGATCATCCTGTTGTTGCTGTTCATCGGCCTGTTCATGGAGATGATCGCGGCCATGGTCATCATGGTGCCGATCTTCGTGCCCGTGGTCGTGTCGGCGGGGATCGACCCGGTGCAATTCGGGATCGTCGTCGTCATCGCCCTGGTGATCGGTGCGCTGACGCCGCCGCTGGGGATGCTGGTGTTCACCACCGCCCGTGTCGGCGGCATCAGCCCGACCCTGGTCTTTCGTGCGGTGGTTCCGTTTCTGGTGGCGCTGACCGCCATCCTGTTCCTGGTGGCCTTCGTTCCGGTGGTCAGCATCGGCCTGCTGGGTCTGATCGGGCCATGAGCGCGGCTTTCACCCTGTTGCCGGTCGACATTCGCCTGCCCCGGGGCGCCTTTGCGGGGGGCGGACGCGACATCCTGCGCCATGGCGACCGGGCACTCTGTGGCTTCACGCGCGGCGCCCTGCGCCCCTGCCTGCATCCGGTCTGGACACCTGCGGGCCATGTGGTGACGGCGGAGCAACCCGCCGATCATCCGCATCACCGGGGCATCTGGGTCGCCTGCGACCATGTCGGGCTGATGATGCAGGGGCCGGACGGGACCGAGCGCCACGACTATTGCTTCTATGTCGACCAGGTGTTTCAGGGCCGCGCCCCGGGCCGGATTTGCCAGACCGGGCTGACGCTTGTGGCGCAGACCGACCGTGCCGCGCTGGTGTGTCAGGACCTGGCATGGATCGGCCCGGCGGAATGGGGCGCGGACGACGGGCGCCGGGTGCTGGACGAACGGCGCTGGACCGCGTTCACCGTGACCGATGGTTCGCTGATCCTCGACATCACCTCCGAGGTGACACCGGCGGGCGATGTCGGTGTCGCCCTTGGGCCGACGCGCCACGCCTGGTTCAACGCGCGGCTGGCCGATGCCATCGCCCTCGACCCCGGCAGCGCGCCGACCGACTTTAACGGCAACCGGGGCGCCGGGGCCATCGCGACATCCGGCACGGCGCTTGTCGACTTCTCGGGGCCGGTCGGGGGTGGCGCCGAGGCGGGGATCACTGTAATCCCCGTGAATCCCGAGACAAGCGCGTGGTTCATCGCCGACTGGGGCGTTCTGAGCGTCGGGCACATGCGCAGCCAGGCACGGCACCTTGCACCCGGTCAGAGGGCGCGGTTCTGCTGTCGGATGGTGGCCCATGACGGCGGCACGCCGCGCACCGGCGCATGGGACGACATCCCGTTTCTCGCCCCCGAAGACATGCCCGACCCATCCGCAGGAGACACCCCATGACGAAAATCGCGCGTTACGCCATCGACAGAACCGTCTGGTTCGGCCATCTGGAGGGCGACCGCCTGACCCGGATGGCGGGCGATCCGTTCACCGGGTTGACCCCCACCGGCGACACCGACCGACTGGGCGATGTGCGGCTGCTGTCGCCGCTGCGCGCGCCGCGCATCTTCGGCGTCGGCGCCAATTATGTCGCCCATATCGCCGAGATGGGCATGGCCACGCCCACCCGGCCGATGCTGTTCATGAAGCCGAGCGGCACCGTCGTCGGCCCGGGCGATCCGGTGGTCTTTCCCCGCGAAGGCCGGGTCGTGCATTACGAGGCCGAGCTTGCCGTGGTCATCGGCAAGACGGCGCGCCGGGTGTCGGAAAGCCAGGCGGGCGACGTGATCCTGGGGCTGACCTGCGCCAACGACATCAGCGAACGGGTGATCCAGAAGGACGAGATGGATCAGGGCTGTCTGCTGATCGGCAAGGGGTACGACAGTTTCTGCCCCCTTGGGCCGGTCATCGCCACGGGTCTCGATCCGTCGAACCTGCGCCTGACGGCCCGCCTGAACGGCCAGATGCGGCAGGACAGCAGCACGTCCGATCTGCTGTTTTCGGTGGCGCGGATCGTCAGCTATATCAGCCAGGCGATCACCCTGATGCCGGGCGACGTGATCATCACCGGCACCCCCTCGGGGGTGGGCGAAATTGCACCGGGCGACGTGATGGAGATCGAGCTTGAGGGTGTTGGCATCCTGAGCAATCCGGTGATTGCCGAACCGGCCCCTGCATCCCCATGACCGCGCCGCCCGGAATCGCCGAGATGCTGGTTGCGCGGGGGCTGGCCGACGATCCGGCAGCACTGGTCTTCACACCGCTGACCGGCGGCGTGTCGTCCGACATCTGGCACGTCACGGGCGGGCCGGTCGCCGTCTGTGTCAAGCGTGCCCGCCCGCAACTGGCCGTTGCCGCAATCTGGATGGCACCTGTCGAGCGCAACCATTACGAGGCCGAATTCCTGCGCGTCGCCGGTGCGGAAATCCCGGGCCTGGCGCCCGATCTGCTGGCCGAGGACCGCGAACTGGGTCTGATCGTGCTGCCCTATCTAGACCCCGGGCGCTGGCAGTTGTGGAAGCCGCAGCTTCTGGCGGGGCAGGTGAATGTCGAGGTCGCGCGCAACGTCGGCCTGCATCTGGGCCGTCTGGCCCGGGCAACCCGCGACCGACCCGATCTGGCCCGGCGGTTCGACACCTCGGCGCTGTTCCATGACCTGCGGCTGGACCCCTATCTGCTGGAATGCGCCCGCAAACACCCGGACATGGCGGATCGCCTGACCGGGCTTGCCGATGGGACGGCCGCGCGCCGCGAGGCGTTGGTGCATGGCGATGTCAGCCCCAAGAACATCATGGTATCCGCCGATGCGACCGCGATCATCCTTGACGCGGAAGCGGCGTGGTACGGCGATCCGGCCTTCGATCTGGCCTTCGTGCTGAACCATCTGCTGCTGAAGGCGGTGTATCGCCCCGAGGCCGCCGCGCCGCTGCGCCGCGCGATGGCGGCGCTGCTGGACGGGCGGGCCGCAAGCGATGCGCCCGAGGCCGTCGCAGCGGTGCAGGACCGGGCGACGGCGCTTCTGCCCGGTCTGCTTCTGGCGCGCGTCGACGGCAAATCGCCCGTTGAGTACCTGATCGATCCGAACGCGCAGGCCACCGTGCGAAACGTCGCGCGCCGTTTCCTTGTCACCCCCGCCGCGCATCCCCTTGAGATTGCGGCGGCCCTTTCCGGAGGCACCGCTTGATGAGCAGGTTCACGATCACCGACCTTGTGGCGCGCCGGGTCTGGGATTCGCGCGGGCGCCCTACTGTCGAGGTCGAACTGACCACGGCGGGCGGCGCGACCGGACGCGCCATCGCCCCCGCCGGCGCCTCGACGGGCAGCGGCGAGGCGGTGGATCTGCGCGACGGTGGCGCGGCCTTCGGCGGTCTGGATGTCCAGACCGCGCTGGGGGGCCTGCGCGACCGGGTCGCACCCGCGTTGTGCGGCATGGATGTGCGCGACCAGACGGCGCTGGATGCCCGCCTGATCGAACTGGACGCAACGCCCGACATGGCCTCGCTGGGTGGCAATGCCAGCATCGCGGTGTCGATGGCGGCCTTGCACACCGCCGCAAGTGCCCAGGGCGTTCCCCTGTGGCGCCATCTGGCGGGCGATGTCGCGCCGGCCCATCTGCCCTTGCCCGAGGTGCAGATTTTCGGCGGCGGCGCCCATGCGGCCCGCCGTGTCGATGTGCAGGATTTCATGGTCGTCCCGGTGGGCGCCGACGATTACCGTCAGGCGTTGGAATGGGTCGCCGACGTCTATCATGCCGCCGGCACCCTGATGGCCGACAGCGGGAGGCTGGCGGGCGTCGCCGATGAGGGCGGGTTCTGGCCGGTGTTCGCCACCAACGAGGAAGCGATCGAAACCGTGCTGCGCGCGATCGAGAAAAGCGGCCACCGCCCCGGCGAGGACATGGCCATATCGCTGGACATCGCGGCATCGGAATTCGGCAGGAACGGCCGATACACCCTGTCGCGCGATGGGGTCGAAATGGGGTCGGACGCGTTTGGCGATCTGGTGCTCGGCTGGCTCGACACCTATCCCATCGTCGCCGTCGAAGACCCCCTCGCCGAGGATGACATCGCCGGGCTGGCCCGGTTTACCGCCCGGGCCGGGCGCGGGGTGCAGATCATCGCCGACGACGCCGCCGTCACCGACGCCGCCCGGATCCGGTCCAATGCGAAGGCGGGCGCCTGCAACGCGGTGCTGATCAAGCCGAACCAGAACGGCACCGTCACCGGCACCCGCGCCGCGATGGCCGCCGCGCGCGAGGTCGGCTGGGGCTCGGTGATCTCGGCCCGTTCGGGCGAAACCGAAGATACCACCATCGTCCACATGGCCGTGGGATGGGGCATTGCCCAGTTGAAGGTCGGATCCTTCGCCCGATCCGAGCGGATGGCAAAGTGGAACGAGGGCCTGCGCATCGCCGATGTGGCCGCCTGTGGCGCGGCTTTGCCCGACCGGGCCACCTTTGTCTGGAACAGGCCGTGATGCGGGCCGTGTTCCACCACCCCTGCGGCCCCTGGCTGGAGCAACGCATCGCGGCGGTGATCGGCGACATCGCCACGGTTGCCGATGTGCCCGACGCCTCGGGCGCGGCGTTCGACCGGGCATTGGCGCAGGCCGACGTGCTGCTTCACGTCCTGCATCCCGTGACGGCGGCGATGATGGAGCGGGCGCCGAACCTGCGACTGATCCAGAAGATCGGCGTCGGGCTGGACGCCATCGATCTTGCCGCAGCGCAACAGCGCGGCATCGCCGTGTGCAACATGCCCGGCACGAACACCCAGGCGGTGGTGGAACTGACTCTGGGTCTGATGCTGAGTGTGCTGCGCGGTCTTCCGGGGCTGGACAACCATCTGCGCGCGCAGGGGGGTTGGGCGCTTCCCCTGTCGGCGCAGGGCCGGTTCGCGGAGATCGCGGGCAAGACCGTCGGGCTGGTCGGGCACGGTCAGGTGGCGCGGCGACTGGCGGTGGTTCTCGAAGCGCTTGGCGCCGAAGTGCTGATCGTTGCGCGATCCGAAATCGTGCCACCCGACAGCCGGCAGGTGGGCAAGGCAGAACTGCTGGCCCGCGCCGACATCCTGTCGCTGCACATTCCCGAAACGCCCGAAACCCGGCTTTGGCTGGACGCACCGGCCATCGCCGCGATGAAACCCGGCGCCGTCGTGATCAACACCGCGCGTGGCGGGCTTGTCGATGAGGCGGCCTTGTCGGCGGCCCTGGCATCGGGCCACCTTGCGGGCGCCGGGCTGGACGTTTTCGCACAGGAGCCGTTGGCGCCGCAGGCCGCGATACGCACCGCGCCGGGCATCGTCGCCACACCGCATATCGCCTGGCTGACCCGCGAAACGCTGGAGCGGAGCCTTGGGGTGGCGCGGGACAATATCGAGCGTCTGGCCGATGGGCGCCCGCTGGTCCATCGACAGGCCTGATCATGATCCCAGCGTCCGGGCGAGGCCGGATTTGACCCGGCGCAGGGGGGATCGAGCTTTCGATCGAGGCGACGCCGGGGATGCGCGTGAAGGTGCCGACCAGAAACCGCTCGAATTCGGCGATGCCGTTGGTGGCGATCCGCAGCAGATAGTCGCGGTTGCCGGTCATCAGCCAGCAATCGACAACCTCGGGATAACCGGCCACCGCACGCTCGAAGGTGGCAAGGGCATCGTCGACCTGACGGTCGAGCTTGACCGAAACGAACACCGAAAACCCGAAGCCCAGCGATGTTTCGTCGATCAGTGCCGCGTATCCGGTGATGATGCCCGCCTGTTCCAGCAGGCGGATGCGGCGGGCCACCGGCGTCGGGCTCAGACCGATCCGCTGGGCCAGATCGTTGATCGTGGCGCGACCGTCGCTTTGCAGGGCGCGCAGGATTGCAGCATCGAATCTGTCGAACTTGGTGCTTTCCATGGTCCTGGTCCCGGTTCATGGCGGAAATCGCCAATATGGCTAGCCGAAAGCCATCACAAAGCCAAGCATCCGCGCGGCGGTTGCGATAGGTTGGACGCCGGAGCGGAACCGATCACCGATGAGGACAGACATGGCGCAGTCAAACCCCGATCATCTGAAGATTGTCGAACAGCGGCTTTTGTGGCTGTCGCACTGGATGATCCACCATGCCAACCACATCCGCGACAAGGCCGACAACATCAAGGTGGGCGGGCATCAGGCCAGTTCGGCCTCGATGGTGTCGATCATGACGGCGCTGTACTTCTCGGCGCTGCGCCCCGAGGACCGGGTGGCAGTGAAACCCCATGCCTCGCCGGTGTTCCACGCGATCCAGTATCTGATGGGGCGCCAGAGCCGCGCACGAATGCAGAATTTCCGTGGCTATGGCGGTGTCCAGAGCTATCCCTCGCGCACCAAGGATGTCGACGATGTGGATTACTCCACAGGCTCGGTCGGGCTGGGTGTGGCGATCACCGCCTTCGGTTCCATCGTGCAGGACTATATCGGTGCCAAAAGCTGGGGCACGGGGATTCCCCTGGGCCGTCACGTCGCGCTGGTGGGTGACGCCGAACTGGACGAGGGCAACATCTATGAGGCGCTTCAGGAGGGGTGGAAGAACGGTTTGCGCAACTGCTGGTGGGTGATCGACTATAACCGCCAGAGCCTGGACGGGGTGGTGCGCGAAGGGTTGTGGGAGCGGATCGAGAAGATTTTCGGCGCCTTCGGCTGGGAGGTTGTGCGGGTGAAATACGGCGCGCTGCAACGTGCGGCCTTTGGCGAACCCGGCGGTGACAGGTTGCGCGCCTGGATCGATGCCTGCCCGAACCAGCAGTACTCGGCGCTGACCTTCATGGGCGGCAAGGTCTGGCGCAAGCGGCTGATGGACGATCTGGGCGATCAGGGCGATGTGACGGCCCTGATCGAGCGGCGCGACGATGGCGCACTGGCGGCTTTGATGGAAAACCTGGGCGGCAACTGCGTGCAGACGATGGCCGACACCTTTGCCGCAATCGACCATGACCGCCCCACCTGTTTTCTGGCCTACACGATCAAGGGCTGGGGCACCCCCATCGCCGGGCACAAGGACAATCACGGCGGGCTGATGACCAAGGCGCAGATGGCCGCCTGGCAGCGGCATATGGGCGTGCCGGAAGGGCAGGAATGGGAGCCGTTTGCGGGGGTCGCGGACACGGGGGCGTTGCGGGGGTTTCTGGACGGTGCGGCGTTCTTTGCAGGCGGAACGCGGCGCCATGACGATGCGCGCCTTGACGTGCCGCAGATCAGGGTTGCCAGTGACCGCGAGGTTTCAACCCAGACCGCCCTTGGCAAGATTCTCGACGATCTGGCCAAGGGCGACAGCGCGCTGGCCGCCCGCATCGTCACGATGTCGCCCGATGTGACCGGCACCACCAGCCTTGGCCCCTGGGTCAACCGGCGCAAGCTGTTTTCGCGCACGCCGCAGGCCGATGCGTTCATCGAACACCGCATCCCCTCGACCGCGAAATGGACCTTTGCGCCCGAGGGCCAGCACATCGAACTGGGCATCGCCGAGATGAACCTGATGCTGTTGCTGGGGGCCGCGGGGCTGGCCCATTCGCTGTTCGGCAGACGGTTGATCCCGATCGGCACGGTCTATGATCCGTTCGTGGCGCGCGGGCTGGATGCGCTGAACTATGCGTGCTATCAGGATGCCCGGTTTCTGCTGGTCGGCACACCCTCGGGGGTGACGCTGGCCCCCGAGGGGGGCGCGCACCAATCCATCGGCACGCCGCTGATCGGGATCAGCCAGGATGGCCTTGCCGCCTTTGAACCGGCCTTCGCCGATGAATTGGCGGTGATCCTGGAATGGGCGTTCGACTATCTTCAGCGCGGTGGCGACGCGGCTCCCGATGCGCGCACCTGGCTGCGGGACCGGACCGGTGGATCGGTCTATCTGCGGCTGTCGACCAACCCGCTGGACCAGCCGGGGGCGCGGCCCGACCCGGACTGGCGGCAGGGCACGGTCGACGGCGCCTATTGGATGCGGCGCCCGGGGCCGAACTGCGAGGTGGTGATCGCCTATCAGGGGGCCGTCGCGCCCGAGGCGATCCGCGCCGCCGGGCTGATCGGCGAGGCGCGCCGCGATGTGGGAGTGCTGGCGGTGACGTCGGCCGACCGGCTGAACGCGGGCTGGACTGCGGCGCTGGCCGCCCGGGCGCGGGGCAATCGGGCGGCGCTGTCACATGCCGAAAGGCTGCTGAGGGAATTGCCGCCGCACTGTGCCCTGGTGACGGTGATCGACGGGCATCCGGCGACGCTGGGCTGGCTGGGCTCGGTCTGCGGCCATCGCACGATTCCACTGGGGGTGGAACATTTCGGTCAGACCGGCAGCATCGCCGATCTGTACCGCCATTTCGGCATCGATGCCGACAGCATTCTGGCGCGGGTCAACGGGTTGACGGCGGGGCGCAGGATGGCGCGCTGACAGGATCAGGATGGGCGTTGCAAGGCCTGCCAGAGACGCAGCGGCGACAGCGGCAATGCGGGCAGATCGGCGCCCGCGGCGCGCAGCGCATGGGCGACGGCGTTCGTCGTGGCGGCAAGGGCGCCGGTGGGCCCGGCCTCGCCCACGCCTTTCGCGCCCGGCGGGTTGCCGGGCGACGGGATGTCGCGGGTCAGGATGCCGAGTGGCGGCATGTCGCAGGCCCGGGGCAGCGCGTAATCCATCAGACTGCCGGTCGGCAACTGGCCCGCATCGTCGAACAAATGGCCCTCGCACAGGGCGGTGGCGATGCCCTGGGCGATGCCGCCGTGCAACTGCCCCTCGACCCCCGTGATGGGACAGGACGCGCCCGGCATCGTTGACGGCCAGATACCGCAGCACCCGGCAGACCCCGGTTTGCGGATCGATCCGCACTTCGACAATGTGGCACCCCGATGGGAAGGTCTGCCCTGATTGCGTTGATCCCGCGATGCGAAAGGCGCCATGCCGCGCGGCCCGGTCAAGCGCGGCGCCGAGGGTGCAGAGGATATTGCCCGCCGTGTCGCGGATCGTCTGGGCATCCACCGACAGCGCCCCGGGTGACAGGTCCCGCGCCGCCGCCCCGGGTGACAGGCCCTGCGCCGCCGCCTCGGCCGCCAGCAGATGGGTGGCCAGCGCGTCGCAGGCGTTCACAAGCGCCGATCCAACCTGGGTGGTCGAGCGCGAGGCATAGGAACCGCCAGCCTCAAGCGACGCGCCCAGCGCGCTTTGCACAAGGTTCAGCGCACCGAGGGGCAGGCAAAGGCAGTCGTCGACGAGGCGGGTAAACAGCCCGGCGTGGTCCTGCCCCGTGCTTTGCGAGGCGGTGGCCAGCGCGACATGGGCCGCCCCGTCGCGCCAGTGATTGCAAGGCGAACCGCGTCGCGTGTCGAGGCGGTGCCCCCCGCCACCTCGACGAACAGCGCCGCGCCGATCCCGCGCAGCAGGCCACGTTCGCGGTCGGCGCCCTGGCGGGCGGCGAAACCGTCCCAGTCGGCGGTCTGCCGGGACGTGTCGATCAGTCCGGGGTGATCGCCGCTGTCATAGCGCGCGCCCGGTGGCGTGGCCCAGGGAAACTGATCCGGGCCAATGGCCTTCGCCCGGCGCAGCGCCAGAGGGTCAAGGCGGGTGCGCGTTGCGGCCTCGTCGACCAGCCGTTCGATCAACAGGGCGATGTCCGGGCGCCCGGCACCCCGGTAGGGGCCATCGCCACCGCATTGCTGAAGCACAGGTCGAACGCGGCCCGGGCCACGGGGATGCGGTAGCAGCCGGTGACTGTCATCAACGGCTTGTTGACGGCGATATGGGCGCCGACCGGATGCACATAGGACCCGAGGTCGGTTTCGATCTGCATGCTGATCGCCGTGAACCGATGGGCGGCGTCCAACGCCAGCCGCCCGGACAGGCGCGTGCCGCCACCGTGGCAGTCGGTCGGGAAGGCGTCGGTTCGGCCCCCTTGCCAGCGCAGCGGGCGCCCGACCCGCCGCGCCGCCGCCAGAAGCGCGATGGTTTCGGGAAAGGCGGCGCCGCGCACGCCAAAGGCGCCGCCGACCCGCTCGGAGCGGACCCGGACACAGCCGGGCGCCACGCCCAGCACGGCACAGATGTCGCGGCGCTGTTCGGCGATGCCCTGGTGCAGCGCCCAGAGATCGAATGTACCGCTGTCGGTGTCCCATATGGCCAGCGCCGCCATCGGCTTGATCGGGCTGGCGCGATGCGGGGCAGGGCGATGCGGGTTTCGACCACCAGGGTGGCGTCGGCCATCGCCCGTTCGACCGCCGCGCCATCGCCCAGATCGACGCTGGCAGCAATGTTGCCGGGGGCCTCCGGATGGAGGGCGGGGCCGTGGCGCGCACCGCCCAACCCGACGATGCAGGGCAGATCCTCGTACAGCGGCACCAATGCCTCGACGCCGACCTGTGCGGCGGCGGGGCTTTCGCCCAACACCATCGCCTCCAGCTCGCCCAGATAGCACACACGGGTTTTTGCCAAAACCGGGCGGCGGGGCACCACCAGAGGGCCACCGTTGCGCGTCGGCTGGCGCAGGAAGGCCGGAAAATTGCCCAGCGGCGCGAGGTCGGCGGTGACGATCACCTTTGCAATACCCGCAACATCCAGCGCCGCGCGGGTGTCCAGCCCGGTCAGAACCGCATGGGCCCGGTCTGAGCGCAGGCATGCCACATGCAGCGCGCCGGGGGCCGGAATGTCGGCGCTGTAGCGGGCGGTGCCGCGCAGCGGATCTTTTATCGGCCGAGGCGGAAGAAACCGATGGCGGTCTGCGACAGGCGGCTGGCCTGCGCCGCCGCATCGGGCAGAGCGCCGCGCACCAGGGCGACGGGATCGGCGTCGCCCATGTCGAAGGGTCAGTCGCTGCCCATCATTACCCGGTCGGGACCGGCCAGATCGACCAGTCGGCTCAGGGTCGGGCCGTCGAACACAAAGGTGTCATACCACATCCGGCGCAGATAGGCCGAGGGCGGATCGCCGATCAGCTTGCGCAGTTCGGGCCGTGCCTTCCAGGCGTGATCCATCCGGCCGACGTAGTAGGGGAAATATCCGCCGCCATGGGCCACCATGACCCGCAGATCGGGGTGGCGGTCAAGAATGCCGCCGAAGATCAGGTGATGCACGGCGATGATCCCTTCCAGGGGCTGGCCGACCTTGTTGACCATGAAGAAATCGCCCAGCCTCGGCCCATGGCTGAAACCCGGCGGATGGATCACCACCGCGGCCCCCAAAGCCGCCAGCCGCGCCCAGACCCCATCGAGCGGGGGTTGGAAAGTTCCATGTCATGGGCGCGGCTGTCGATCTGGAAGCCGCGCAGGCCCATGTCTTCGGCGCCGCGGGCCGCCTCGCGCCTCGCCGCCTCAGGCGCGCTGAGCGGCAGGGTGCCGAGACCGGCAAAGCACGCCGGATCGCGGGCGACACGGGCGGCGACATGATCGTTCTGCAGGCGCGAAATCCGGTCCAGCGTTTGGCGAATGTGTATTTGACAAACCCACCTATGAGCCCATATTCAGGCCATAGAGTCGAGGAGCGGCCCATGTCCATCCTGTCCAAGCCATACATGCACGACGAAGCTGTAGCCTTTGCGCACGTTGAGGCTATGCTCTGGGCGGATGGTCCGGTCTGCGCTCACTGCGGTGTGGTAAACCGTGCCTATCGTCTTGAAGGGGTCCGCAGCAAGGCGTCCAACAAGAATCCCGAAGGCGTAGAGCGTCACGGCCTGTGGAAGTGCCGCGAGTGCCGCAAGCAGTTCACCGTCCGCAAAGGCACGATCTTTGAGGAAAGCCACATTCCGATGCACAAGTGGCTTCAAGCCATCCACCTGATGGTGTCCAGCAACAAGGGAATCAGCAGCCACCAGATGCACCGCGTTCTGGAAATCACTTACAAGAGCGCGTGGTTTCTGACCCACCGGATACGCGAGTGCATGGGTGACGGCGATCTGGCCCCGTTCGGCAGCAACGGTGGCGCCGTTGAGGTGGACGAAACTTTCATCGGCTAAGACATCGATGGTTATCGTCGTCCAAGCTGGTCATGTCGTCAGTTTTAACTTCGTCTACATATCCTTTTCATGGTGCTAGAATGTCTGAACCTACCGAAAAGAGTCAACTCGACAAGTTCAAGGAAGTCGCCCGCGAGTTAGAGACGGACGACGACGAGGGCCGCTTTAACGAGCGGCTCAAGAAGCTGGCAAAACATCTACCCGAGCCGAAGGACGACAAAACGTCCGACGACTGATCCGGCCTGTCACGCAGGGCGATCATTCGTTGAATGTATTGGGTTTGTAAAGTATACAATCACCTGAACTTGGCGATGATCAACCTGCCGATCATCATCTGGATTCTCGATGCCAATTTCCGTGAAATCCCCGGCGAGATGCTTGAGACGGCGCGGATGGACGGGGCCGGGCTGAATGAGGAAATCCTCTTTGTCCTGACGCCCATGGCCATTCCCGGCATCGTATCCACCGTTCTGCCGAACATCATCCTGGCCTGGAACGAGGCATTCTGGACCCTGACGCTGACCGCGGTCAACGCCGCGCCCCTTGGCGCCTTCCTCGCCAGCTATTCCAGCCCCGAAGGTCTGTTCCATGCGAAACTCAGCGCGGCCTCGACGATGGCGATCGCGCCGATCCTGACCATCGGCTGGTTCAGCCAGAAACAACTGATCCGCGGCCTGACCTTCGGCGCGGTGAAAGAGGGAGACGGCCCATGGGACGCATCACACTTGACAAGGTCTGCAAATCGTTTGGTGAGGTCGAGGTCATTCCACCGCCGGATCTGACCGTCGAGGACGGCAAAGTCGCCACCATGACCCCGTCCGCCAAACGCCGGTTGGCCATGGTGTTGCAGTCCTATGCGCTGTGCCCCCACATGTCGGTCAGAAAGAACATCGCCTTCCCCTGCGCATGGCCAGGATGGGGACCGCCGAACAGAAGCGCCGGGTCGATGACGCCGCCGATGTGCTTGACCTGACCGATTACATCAAACGCCGCCCCGGTCAGCTGTCGGGCGGCCAGCGCCAGCGTGTCGCCATCGGGCGGGTGACCCCGTTGGCCACCGAGGGTCCATGGAAGGGCGCCGTCGGTGTGTCGGAACATCTGGGGTCGGACACGTTTTTCCATGTGCAGATGGAGGGGCGCAAGACGCCCGTCACCGTGCGCGCGGTGGGCGAGGTGGTCACCCGCGACGATGGAACCGCGATTGCGCCGAACGATCCGCATTGGGGCAGACTGACAACAGCCGCCAGGGCCGCGAAACTGCGCCCCGCCGCCTGGCTGGAACAGGGCAACCTTTATGGCGACCTGTCCGGAACACCCGAATTTGCAACAGCCTTCGGGCATTGGCTGGACCTGCTGTGGTCCTCGGGAACGGCGGCGACACTGGAACAGTTTTGCCGATCGTGATCGGGGCATTGCCCCGACGGGTTCACGGGCGGATTGCAAATATGCCCTGGCCTAGGCGTGCAAAAGGGCCCAGTCGGCCATGGACGGCAGCAGATCGTTCAGCACGGCCTGAAAGGTTGCCACGATGGTTGCTGGAATGTCGTCCGACAAGGGTGCGGCAAGGGCGAAGCCCCTGGTGGCGATGACGCGCTGATCGCGGTCGTCCAGGACGGTCAGAGTGATGTCGACAACCACGTTCAGTGCGCCGCCCTCCAGCACGTTGACATTGAACGCATCCATACGCACCAGCAAGGCGCTGTCGGGCACCGGCCCGCCGTCGCTTTGCCCGATATAGCCGATGCGGCCGGTGCCTGAAATGCTGCGGATCAGCAACGACTGGAGCACCAGAGGCAACTCGTCGCTCCACCGGGCATCGGGCAGATAGGTGATCGAGACCCGGTCAGGCTTGACCATGATCCGGTCGGTGGCGATGGCGGCGGGCGCGTGGGGGCGGGCCACCAGCATCGTGCGCGATGTGCGCCGCCCGGCCCGCGAACCGGCCACCGGCAGCAGATCGTAGGTATCAAGCGGTTGCGCCGCCGAGTTCAGGGCCGATACGGCGCTGCATCCGCCAAGGGCCGAAGCGGCGCCCAAGAGCGCAATGCGGCGGGTCAGGGTTGCGTGGGTCATGGCTTATCTCCGGTAATCGGGAACACTGTCGTCGAGCAGAAAGCGCGCCGGGTCGCGTTCGATCCGGCGCACCAGGCTGTTAAGCGATGACACGAGGCCGCGCGCCTCGACGCCAAGCCTTATCAGTTCGGGCAGGCCGGTGCGGGCGAAATCGCCGATGCCGGGCGCAGTCTGGGCCACCGCGCCCTGAACCTGCGCCACAACCGCATCGGCGCGGGCGATCAGGGCGCGCAGATCGGCAGCGATGGCGGGAACGTCACGGGTGACAGCCTCGACCGCGGCACCGATCCGGTCCGACGCGGTGCGAATATCGCTCAGCACCGGGCCAAGATCAGTGTTCATCACCCCCGTGGCGACATCAAAGGCCGATTGCGCCGACGCTAGCGCGCCATCCGCGCCACCCAGAGTCGTGTCCAGTGCATCCAGACTGGTCTGCCCCCGCACCAGCAGGGCGTTGGCCGAACTCAGCGCCTCCTGGGCCTGACCCGCCAGCGGATCGAACCGGCCTGTCAAACCCGTCAGATCCGCCGCCACGCGCTCGACCGCCGCCGCAGCGGTCGCCACCGCAGCGCGGATGTCGGCGACGACGGCCGGCACATCGTCCAGCACCACAGCCTCGATCGTGGCGATGGCCGCCTTGGCATCCACCAGCACGTCGCGCGCCTCGATCACCAGCAGGGTGCCGTCGCCGTCAACCAGCGTGTCGAAACTGTCCGACGCTTCGGTAACGGCGGCAAAGGCGGTGTTGGCATCCAGCAGGGTTCTTTCCAGTTCGGCCAGTCGGGCATTCAGCAAAACCGCCGTCTGCCCGAACCCGTCAAGGGTTTCGCCAGAGCGGCTTTGCAGATCCGTGATGGCGGCACTTGCCAGGGCAATCGTCTCGGACAATTGCGACAGAAGTTCGGGGATCCGTTCGCGCAGGACGGTTTCCGCCTGTCCGAACGTCCGCTCGACGCTTTTTATCGCGGGGCCCGAGGCGCCAAGTGCCGTGCCGGCGGCATCGAAAGCCCGCTGTGCCGATGCCAGAGCGATATTCGCACGCTCCAATGTCGTCTCTATGCTGGCGCCGATGCTGTCCAGCCGCCCGGTGAACAGCGTGATCTGTGCCGTCGCTTCGGCGACGGTGCCGGTGATGTTCGAGAAATCGGTCAGAGCCTGATCCAGCTTGCCGGAGGTGGTGTCGAGGTTGCGCAGGATGTTGGTCACATACCCCTGGTTCTCGGGGCCGGTCAGGGCCTGGAACTGCTGCAAGAGGCGCGTCGCCTCGGCCAGCAGGTCGGGCGCGTCCTCGACCAGGGTCTGCACGGTCGAGCGGCGCGAGGGAATGATCGGCAGTCGGCCATCGGTCGATGTCAGCGGCATGGCGCCCGGCGTGCCGCCCGACAACGAGATATAGGCAACGCCGGTCACGCCCTGGGATTGCAGCTGGGCCACGGTGTTCGTGCGGATCGGGGTGCCGGCGTCGATTTCGACGGTCGCGAACACCTGCGACGGGTCCTCCTCGTAAATCCTCAGGCCGATCACCCTGCCCACGGAAATCCCGTTGAACTGCACGTCGCCCGACGCATCCAGCCCCGACACATCGTCGAACAGGATGCCATAGGTCGCATATTGCCGGTCGATCTGGACGCTGGCCAGCCAGATGAAGAACCCCAGCGTGCCGAGGATGGCCAGCAGGGTGAATGCCCCGATCAGGATGTAATTCGCGCGGGTTTCCATCAGGTTGCCCCTTCGGCAAGGATCGATGGCATCGCCGCTCGGGCGCGCGGCCCGTGGAAATATTCACGCACCCAGGGGTGATCGACTTCCAGCATATCGTCCATGGTTCCGACCGCCAGCACCTTTTTGTCGGCCAGCACCGCCACCCGGTCGCAGATTGCATGCAGGCTGTCCAGATCGTGGGTGACAAGAAACACCGTCAGCCCAAGGGCGGCCTGCAATTGCTTGATCAGAATGTCGAACGCCGCAGCACCGATCGGGTCAAGCCCGGCGGTGGGTTCGTCGAGAAAAACGATCTCGGGGTCCAGCGCGATGGCCCGCGCGAACCCGGCCCGCTTGCGCATGCCCCCGGACAGTTCCGATGGATACTTGGCTTGGGCATTGTCCGGCAGGCCGACCATGCGCACCTTGATGCCCGCCAGAGTCTCGCGCAGGGGTTCGTCAAGGCGCAGCTGTTCGCGCATCGGCGCCTCGACGTTCTGGCGAACGGTGAGCGATGAAAACAGCGCGCCGTCCTGGAACATCACGCCCCAGCGGCGGCGCAACTGGCGGTATTCATCCCCGGGGGTGTCGCGCACGCTTTGGCCGAACACCTCGATCCGGCCTTCCTGAGGCTTCAGCAATCCGACGATGGCGCGCAGCAGAACCGACTTGCCGGTGCCCGATCCGCCGACGACGCCGATGATCTCGCCGCGCCGCACGTCCAGATCAAGGCCGTCATGCACCGTATGCGCGCCGAACCGCGTGACCAGCCCGCGCACCCTTATGATATGATCGTCGGGCGCTTCGGACATCACACCCCCACAATGGCGAAAAAGATCGAGAACAGCGCATCCATCACGATGACCATGAAGATCGCCAGCACCACCGAAGTTGACGTCAGCCGCCCCAGCGATTCAGCGTCGCCGCCCACCTTCATGCCTTCATAACAGCCGATGATCCCGATGATCAGCGCAAAGAACGGCGCCTTGATCATACCGACGCCAAAGTGCCAGACATCGGTGTTGCTGACCAGTCGCGACTGGAACACGGCGGGCGACACCCCCAGTTCGATCCACGACATCATCGCCCCGCCGATCAGCCCCGAGATATTGGCGATCAGCCCAAGCGCGGGCAGCATCAGCATCAGCGCCAGAACCCGCGGCACGACGAGGATCGTCACCGGATCGAGGCCGAGGGTGCGCATGGCGTCGATTTCCTCGCGCATCTTCATCGACCCGATGGCGGCGGTGAAGGCCGACCCCGACCGCCCGGCGACGATGATCGCGGTCAGAAGGATGCCCAGTTCGCGCAGGATCGAGATGGCGATCAGATCGACGACAAAGACTTCTGCCCCGAACTGTCGCAACTGCGCCGATCCCTGAAAGGCCAGAACCACACCGATCAGAAACGCCATCAGCGCCACGATGGGCACGGCGTTGACCCCCACCTCCTGACAATGATGCACCAGCGATGTGAGGCGCAGCCGTCGCGGGTGCCGCACGATTCCGCCCATCGTCGCCATCACCTGCCCGAGGAAGGAAATCAGTTCCACCGCCGTGCGCCCGCCCTGTCCGACCTTGCGCCCGACCCCTTCGAGCCAGTCGCCCAGAGACGGCTTCGCGTCCGCCGCCCGGTCCCGGGGCGGCATGTTTTGCCGCACCGTTTCAATCAGTTGCGTCTGGGCGGCACTGGCACCCTCGATCACACCGTCCTGCGTGCCAGCCCCGGACATGTGCCGCTCAAGTTCAACCAGAAGCCACGCCCCGGCGGTATCCATGTGCGACAGGTGCGAAATGTCGAGCACCGTGGCGCCGCGCGCCATCTCGATTGCTCCAGCGCGGTCCAGGGTTTCCAGAGCGTCGATAGTCAACCGCCCCTCCAGTCCGAGAGAGGGTCCGTCCAGCGACAGCAGGACCGGGTCGGATGCATCTGGGTGGGCAGTTTTCAACCGGAGTCCGTTTCAGAGAGAGTTCGGGTTCCCGGCCGACCATCCAACAAATCCCCGGCATTCTCAAGGCTTCGGGTGGCCATGTCGCTGCCGATCATCCGACCGCGAACCGCTCGATGAAGGCGCGGTCCGGCTCGATGCCAAGGCCCGGTCCGACGGGCAGATCGATCCAGCCGCCGTTCGCCTTGACCTGGTCCTGGATCGACAGCGGTCTGGCCAGCATCTCATCGCGGAACAGGTTGGGCGTGGTGTCGAACTCCAGCATCGGCTCCCACGGATGCAGCCCGCCGGGCAAGGGGGGCATCGCCGCCAGAAGATGCATGTTCGTGGCCACGGCAACCGCGCTGCCCCAGACGTGATTGATCACCGGGGTGAAATGGGTGTGACAGAGTGCAAGCACCTTGAGATATTCGCTGATTCCCCCCAATGCGCAGACTTCGGGCTGTGCGATGTCGAGACAGCGCTTTTCCAGCAGCGGTTTCCAGCCCCAGCGCGTGTACTCGGCCTCGCCTCCGGCGATGTTGGTGCGCGCCGCCTGGCGCACTTCGGCGTAGCCTGCGTGATCCTCGGGGGCGACGGGTTCTTCAAACCAGTAGATGTCCATTTCATCGAGGGCACGGGCCACATAGAGCGCGTCATGGGTGGCATAGCAGTGGTTGGCATCCACCATCAGGCGCATGTCATCGCCCAGGGCGGCGCGGGTGGCGCGAACAAGCCCGATATCGGTCTTCGGGCCAAGACCCACCTTCATCTTGGTGGCGCGAAATCCTGCCGACTCGATTGCGGCGGCTTCCTCGGCAAATCGTTCGGCCAGACCGATATGATCGCGGCGCAGCATCATGCCATAGCCATAGACCTGCAAACGGTCGCGGCACTTGCCGCCCACCAGATTGTAGAGCGGTTGATCCACTACCTTGCCGAACAGATCCCACAGGGCGATGTCGACCCCCGACAAGGCCTGTAGCGGCATGCCCTTCTGCCCGTGATCGCGCAACAGGTTGTAGACCTTGTTCCACAACCTTTCGCGCTCGAAAATGCTTTCGCCGACGAGCATGGGCGCGATCACCTGTTCAACGATGGTGCGGTTGGCCCTTGCCACGGGGCCAGGCCCGAAACATTCGCCCCAGCCGCTGATCCCGTCCGAGGTTTCGATCTCGACCAGATGCGCCGTGCGTCCGCTGTAGTATTGCTGGGAATATCCCAGTTCTTCGTCCAGATCATAGGCCAGAACGTGGCTCCTGATGGATTTGATCTTCATGGGTCTGTTCCTTTGCCGCCAATGCACCTGTGATCCCACAGGCAGGGACGGGTTGCCAGCACCGGCGCAAGGGCCGCCGCGATCTGCTGCACGCTCGCGGAACCGGGGGCGCCAGAACCGTCCAGAGGTGCCAGTGCCGCCCCGGCGGTGTTTGCAGGCAACCGGAACCGTGCGGCAGGGCACGCGTTGGCGACGGACCGGATCGCTTCAACAGACGGAGACCCCTCATGCCGCCCGATACCGCACACCGACAGGCCCGCCGGGACCGCATCGCGCGGTTGGACCGGATGGCGGGCAAGCTGGACAGCCGGTTCAGCCTGTTCGGGGTGCGCTTCGGCTGGGATTCGATCCTTGGTCTGATCCCGGGTGTCGGCGATGTCGCCACGGCGGTGCCGGGCGGAATGATGATCCTTGAAGGGATGCGCATGGGCGTGCCCAAGGGCGTGCTGGTGCGGATGGGGGTGAATACGGGACTGGATATGGTGATCGGGGGCATTCCGATTCTGGGCGATGCCTTTGACGTCTTTTTCAAGTCGCACCGCCGCAATATGGTGTTGCTCAAGCGCGAGCTGGAGCGGATCGAACGCACCGAGATGGACGGGGCGCGCTGGAGCAGGGCAGAGGATCGGCGGGTCGAGACGCGGCAGCCGGGAAAGTCATGAGGCAAGTGGCGCATCATCGGGCGGAGCAGGCGTTTCTGCTGATCGCTCTGGGATCACCGGGCCTGTTGGGCTCGATCGCCCTTGTGGCCGGAGCGTTCATCGCGCCGCTGTTCGTACCCGACCATGACTGGATCGCCGACACGATCAGCGATCTGGCGGCGGGGCGGTGGGAAATCATCATGGACGTGGCGCTTTACGGCTTTGCCGCCGGGCTGTTCGCCGTGGCGCTGGCCGGATCCCATGCGCATCTGGGGGCGGGTGGCTGGTCGGTGGGGGTGGTTTCGCTGGCGGTTCTTGTGGCACTGGTCATCGTGATCGCGGCGCACAACGAATATGGCGACGGCGATTCCGAGGGCGTCGTGATTCATATCTATCTCGTCTATGGGTTGGGCGTGTTCTTTCTGCTGATGCCCTCCACGATGGCCGCAGGCATGGCGCGCGACCATCCGGGGGCGCGACAGGCGCTGATCGCCCTTGGTGTGTTGTGGGCCGTCGCGTCGCCCGTGTTCTTCTTTCTGCCGACGTCGGTGGACGGCATTTATGAACGGGCGCTGGGGCTTGTCGCCTGCGCCATGGTGGCGGTGCTGAGCCTGGTGTTCATCGAACGCGGGCGGGCCTGCCTTGCGTGATCAGGGATCGGACACATCGCCGTGGGATTTCCGAACGCGGTTGCCGTCGTGCCGGTCGACCGGATCGGCCAGGGACCGGGGTGGCCGGTCACGGCATCCTCGTGTCGAGTGGGGCAGGGGGCTGCGGGTGATGGGCTGTAACGCGCGGGACACAGGGATGGTTGCAGCGCGGGGTTGAATGACGGCTTGTCCGGAGCCGGGGGATCGGGCAAGTTGCGATAAAGACGCGCCCCGGCCCCTCACCGGACTATCTTGACGACCTTGAGGGTTCTGACGCGAGGATCAGCATGACAGCTGCCGATGGACATTCCACCCCGATCCTTGTCTGCGGGATCATCCTGTCGCACGAGACGCCCGGTTCGCTGGACAAGCTGCTGGGCGGCGTGGCGGTGCTGGACAACCTGTGTCTCGTGCTGATCGGCGACGCGGCGGGCATCGGTCTGCCGGTGGACTGGACAGTGGCGCAGATGACCGAGGGGTTCATCCCGGCGGGGCGCTTCGTGATCACCGGTGCGCTGGATGCCGAGACGGTGTTCGAGGACATGGCCCGGCGGTTCGGCGCGCGGGCCATCGGCGTGCGGCTGGGGCAATCCCCGGGCAACGGCGCGATTCCGGGCGTGGTCGAGGCGGGGGGCATGACCCTGGCCGAGGGGGCGGAAAAGGACACCTCGCAGGGGTTCGACATGACGGCCCCGGTGGAGCGGCTGGCCGAGGCGATCGTCGCGATCTGTCGGCGTGCGTCGGACAGCGCGACCCGGCTGGAGCCGCTCACCACCCAGGAAACCCGCGAGGTGTGTGTTTTGCTGCGCCAGGCAACGGGGCATGATTTCAAGCATTACAAGGAAACCACCCTGTCGCGGCGTATCCTGCGGCGCATTCATGTGCTCAGGTGCGACACGTTCGACGATTACCTGTCGCTGCTGAAATCCTCGCCCGACGAGGCGCGGGCGCTGATGCGCGACCTGCTGATCGGGGTGACGGCGTTCTTCCGCGACCCCGATGCCTTTGCCGCGCTGGACGCAAAGGTGATGGCGCCGCTGTTGGCGCAGGACGGCCCGCAAGTGGTGCGGCTGTGGCTGGCGGGCTGTTCCACCGGCCCCGAGGCGTATTCGCTGGCGATGCTCGTGCACGAACGGCTGGCGGCGGCGGGGCACACGCGCGATGTGCAGATTTTCGCCACCGATCTGGACGAACGGGCGCTGAACGTGGCGCGCGTGGGCGTTTATTCGGCGGCGGTGGTCGAGGCCCTGTCGCCCGAGCGGCTGGCGCGGTATTTCACCCGCATCGGCGGGCGCTATCAGGTGAACAGGGAACTGCGCCAGATGATCGCGTTCTCGCCCCACAACCTGATCGCCGATCCGCCGTTCTCGAAGATGGACCTGATCGTGTGCCGCAACGTGATGATCTATCTGGGCGCGCATCTGCAGAAAAAGCTGATCAGCGTGTTCCACTATGCGCTGCGCGACAGCGGCTATCTGTTCCTCGGCTCGTCCGAAGCGGTGACGGGGCACGGCGATCTGTTCAGAGTGATCGACAGCCGGGCGCGCATCGCGCAGCGCAAGGATGTGGGCGTGCCGGACGTGGGGCCGCGCCAGCCGGTGGCGGCGGCGTCGGTGACGTGGCAGACCCACGCCGGCGCGCCGTCGCAGAACATCGCCCAGATTTCCCAGCGCATCGTGCTGGACGAATTCGCGCCACCCTGGCTGATCGTCACCGACGACGGCCAGATCACCTTTGCCTCGGCGCGGGCCGGGCCGTTTCTGGACATGCCCGAGGGGCAGTTCGTCAACAACCTGATCCGCGTCGTGCGCAAGGGCATCCGCACCGGCGTGCGGGCGGCCTGGTCGGAGGCGCTGAAGACCCGGCGCAAATCGGTGCATGAAGGGTTGACCGTGGGCCCCGACAACGACCGCCGCCGCACCCGGATCGTCGTGCAGCCGATGCCCGATCTGGGCGAGGAGGCGGGCACCTATATGGTGGTGTTCTTCGATCTGGGGCAGGCGGCGGCG
>Ga0105054_10002962_pt1 | contig 26788 bp, 23 predicted proteins | sample BON02_FD_78091 | JGI IMG/M metagenome (GOLD analysis project Ga0105054, IMG submission 78091) | Freshwater microbial communities from Lake Bonney liftoff mats and glacier meltwater in Antarctica - BON-02 (megahit assembly) | ecosystem: Environmental > Aquatic > Freshwater > Ice > Glacier...
CGGAGCATTTTACGGTCATCGGGACATGGAATTCTCTACGCAAGAAGTGACGGATATGGGCCAAATGCTCGATTGGATTGTGAAAGAACCATGGTCTGACGGAAAGACGGCAACAACAGGAATTTCATACACGGGAACCACTGCAGAATTAGCACTTATCACCAAACATCCATCGTTGAAAGCATGCGTTCCGCGAAGCGATATCTGGGACCTTTATGCCGACATCGTTTATCCAGGCGGCATCCGCCAAACTCCGTTTGTAAAGGAATGGAGGTTGACGACAAACGCCTTGGACCAAAACGAACTTGCTCCTCTGGGTAAAAAGGTGAAAACCTTTGTGAAATGGCCAAGTCCTGTTGATGGTGATAAGAAGGGAATTCAGCTTCAGGAAGCCATGGCACAGCATAATAATTACGACATTTTTGCTGGGCTGTACCGCATCCGCGCACGCGATGAACCAGACCGTGGTTATGGAGCGGAATTAACTGCGGATGACTGTAGTATTCATGCCCGAGTTAAAGATGTAGAAGCGAGTGAAGTTCCAATCTTCAGAATTGGTGGTTGGTTTGATGGCGCACTTCCTAACTCTGTTTTTAAAGGCCTTTGGAACACGTCAAACACCAAACGCGTAATGGTTGGTCCTTGGGATCACGGACCAGGGCAATACTTCACCAATTTTACAGGAACGAAAACCAAGGAACTGAACATCAAGTTGGAGATTCTGCGCTTTTTAGACCAACATGTAAAAGGAATTGACACTGGCTTGGATAAGGAAGCAACAATCAACTACTTCACCATGGGAGAGCAGCAATGGAAAACCTCCGAAACATGGCCTCCAAAGAATGTGAAACCTGTGGATATGTTTATGTCTAAAGAAAGGCTTACAGCAACGAAAATTGCCGAAGAAAAGAGTATTGAGCACTACTGCGATTACGCCACTACAACGGGTTATGGCGAGAAGGGCGGAGGTACACGCTGGAACTCGCTAACAATCCTTTATAAGTATGAAGACACGTATTACGGACCGCGTAATGCGCAGGACAACCTGATGGAAGTTTTTGACGGCCCCGTTCTCGACAAAGACATGGAAATCACGGGTCATCCAGCATTTCATTTGAACGTGAGCACCAGCACAGGAAGAGGTCATTTGTTCGTGTATCTAGAGGAAGTTTTGCCTGATGGCACAAGTCGTTACATCACCGAAGGAATGCTTGATTTGGATTTTGCGGCAATGACTGACAATCCGGATTACAAGACCTGCTATCCGCAGCACTCTTACAAAGAGGAAGATATGATTAGTCTACAACCTGACGAATTCACTCAGACGGTAATTGACCTTATTCCAACCAGTTATACGATTAAAGCAGGAAACCGAATCCGCGTAGCAGTAGGCGTGGCCGATAAGGACCATTTCGATATTCCAGCAGAGGACATCAGGCCAGAAAGAATCAACATTAAAACAGGAGGCGAAAACGGTAGTTTTGTGCGGCTTCCCGTGGTAGCAAAAGACATTAATTAAGCATGAAAGAACTTATTAAGGATTTCTCAAATCAGATTGCACACGCAATCGTCATTGGCAATTCGTATTCTCGATTGGAGAAAAGACGAAAATTATCGAATGTGCTGATTTCGGGCCTTGGAGGTTCTGGTATTGGTGGAACAATTGCTGCGGAGATAATTGCTTCGGAAGCACGAATTCCAATTACGACAAACAATGGTTATTTCATCCCAGCATTTGTGGATGATGAAACGCTTTTCATAGCCTGTTCATACTCAGGAAACACAGAAGAAACGGTAAGTGCTACAGAATTGGCGCATGAAAAAGGGGCAAAGATTATTGTCATTTCAAGCGGAGGAAAATTGAAGAAAATGGCCGAAGCTCGTCATTGGGATTTTATCGAAATTCCTGGAGGACAGCCACCACGAGCCAGCTTTGGGCTTTCGTTTCCAGAAGTACTTTATGCGTTGCACGCGCACGACATCATTTCTAAGAAGTTTGAAAAAGGATTGGAAGCGGCCATCAAACTTTTGGACGACAACGAAACGGCCATCCAACAAGAAGCTAAGGAAGTAACAGAAAAGCTATTTGGCAAAATTCCTGTCATCTATGCTGCGGATGGTTTTGGGGGCGTGGCAACGCGGTTCCGACAACAGATAAACGAGAACGCCAAAATGCTTTGCTGGCATCACGTTATTCCAGAAATGAACCACAATGAATTGGTTGGCTGGAGAACCAAAAATGACGATTTGGCAGTGGTAATCTTTCGAAATGAAACAGATTTCAAGAACATTCAAGCACGAATGGAAATCAATAAGAAAACATTTGCCGAGTACACAGATACAACCATTGAAATCTGGTCAAAAGGCACAAGCGATTTGCAGCGCGCTCTTTACCTTATTCACATTGGCGATTGGATCTCTTTCTTCCTTGGAGAGAAAAAAGAGGTCGATATTATGGAAGTAAAGGTCATCGACCACCTGAAAAGCGAATTGGCGAAAATTGGATAGAACGCGGATGACACAGATTGGGCGGATTTACGCTGATCTTTGTCAGTGAACTCTGTGCCTGTCTTCGTGTTCTCTGTGGTTAAATAATCTCTGCGACCTTTGCGTAAACTCAGCGACTTTGTGGTTAAATGAACACGCACAACGTTTATTTCGAAGATAAAGGTCTCGTTCCGTACAAGGAATGCTGGGACTACCAGCTTTCTAAGTTCCATAAAATGGTGGAGCGCAAAAAGGGTAGTAAGGGTTTGATGCATCAAACCCCTGACCTGGAAAAACCAACCGAAAGCCGATTGATCTTCTGCTCTCACCCACACGTTTACACACTCGGAAAAAGCGGAAATGAGGAAAATCTGCTACTCACCGAAAGCGAACTCAAATTCCATGGAGCGGAATTCTATCACATCAACCGAGGAGGTGACATTACCTACCACGGCCCAGGACAGATCGTTGGTTATCCAATTTTCGACCTCGATTTTTTCTTTCACGACATCCACAAGTTTATTGATAAGCTTGAAGATGCAATCATTACCACGCTGGCCTCATACGGCATTGAAGCAGGCCGCGGACCCAAAGGATTCACAGGCGTTTGGATTGATTGGAAAAAGCCTGAAAAAGCCAGAAAAATCTGTGCTTTTGGAATGCACGTGAGCCGTTGGGTAACCATGCACGGTTTTGCGCTCAATGTCAATACCGATCTAGCGTATTACAAACACATCATTCCGTGCGGAATTGACGATAAGGCCGTTACCTCAATGCAGGCCGAATTAGGAAAACCAATTGACGAATTGGAAGTGAAATCAAAGCTAAAAACGGAAATTCAGAAAGCTCTCGAAATTCAGTCTTTCTTGTAGTGTCTCCGAAGAAATCGATTCAAGTTTGCTTCCTTGTCAAGTTCGGTCTCATCGTAAATGAATTTAACCAGTTGCTTCGCGAAGAACGGAGCAATCATCACGCCTTTCGTTCCCATTCCGTTAAATAAAAACAGGGTTTTGTGTTCTGGATGAACGCCAATTGCTGGTCTTCTATCTACCACAGTTGGACGAATAGCTGCTTTTTCCTCCATCACTTCAAACCTTACGTTCAATGTCTTTTCGGCTTTGGAAAGCAATTCTGCCGTGGCCTCCTTGGTCGGAATTTCATCCAAAACATCCCATTCATACGTTGCCCCAAGGTTAAAAATGTCCTTTTCTTCCGTTGGAAACAGAAAGAATTGCTGATTATAGATTTTATCTGCGGTCAGCGAACCATCAGTCCTGACCGTTAGAATCTGACCTTTTGTTGGCTTAAAAGGAATCCAATTGAAATAGGGATTTTTAGAAATGAAGCGGCCCTCGGAGAAAATGATTCTTTCTGCTCGCAGCTCTCCGTACTCAACTTTTGACTCACCGACTTTTAACTTGTAATGGTCAAATGCATGGTTTATAAGGATGCCCTCTTGCTTCAGATATTCGCGATAAGCTGTTATCAGTTTCTCAATTCTTACAAGTCCAGCACTTTTAATTATAACGCTAGCAATAATCTCATCAGAGAATGGGCCAGTAGGTTTTAGTTCTTCAACGGATTCTACATATGGCGAAAGCCTGCCCTCGGCAATTACCTGATGCCATTCGTTTACTTCGTCTTTAGAGAAAATAGGCTTGAGAATAGGAAAGTGATGAAGAAAGGATTTTATTCCCAGCTTTTCATCCAATTCGCTATAAGCTTCTACTAACGCTGGAATCAATTCATCGGCCTTCCAACTTTTAAGCTTCCGTTTAAATACAACTGGGTTGTAAATGCCAGCAGCAATAAGCGAAGCAGAATTTGCTGGACAATTATCAATTACTAAAAATGATTTTCCTGCTTTTTCGAGTTGATGACAAAGATTTATGCCCGCAATTCCTAGCCCTACAACCAGATTCTCGGTCTCTCTCAATCAATCTAAAGTTTGGAGGTGTAAGTGGCCCCAAACATAGATAAGGGAATAAATACCATAAAATCCAAATAGAACCATTCTGGATAGGTTGGAATAACAATCATGTTTACCAGACCAAAAATGGTAAGAAGAGCACCTAGTGTAAGACCAACATTCATGGTATCATCCTTGAGAATAAAACCTACGGTAAGGCCACCTGCCAATGAGGCAATAGCGTGCGAGGCAATAACGAACACAAGCCCTACAGAAGACAAACTTGCAATCATTTTTCTTGCACCATCAATAGAAATGCTAAGCGAATCGAGAGAGCCGAAAAATGTAATCGAACTAAGAGTTCCGATGGATATGAGAACAAAGGCAACGGTGAGGCCAGCTATAACAGCGAGAAACTTTTTCATTGGACAGTGGATTTGGTAATACCAATGTAATGAAAAAGTATTCTGTTTCTTATTTCGAATATTTTATCAATGCAAGTTTTGCAGCATTGTATGCGTTAACCACTCCACCATTAACAGACAATTTCTTGAATTTGGCAGACTTGCTCTGCTGGTATTCTGGGTCAGGCATCAGCACAGAAAGTTTCGGGTATTTGTTGCTTGACTCTAGCAACAACTGCTTCAGTTGGTATGCTGTAATCTCAGGGAAATAAGATTTGATTAATGCGGCAACACCACTCACAACTGGAGCAGCCATGCTGGTTCCATCTTCAAATTCATACGTATTATCTGGTTTGGTTGAATAAATCTGAACACCAGGAGAGAACAGGTCTACCGATTTTTTTCCATAGTTGGAGAACACGCCTATCAAGCGTTCATCACCAGTTGAGGAAGATGCCCCAACGGTTAACCAAGTTGAGCAAGCTCCTTTTTGAAAGGCATAATTAGGATCAGGAAAATTGGCCGCTTTGTCTAAGTTTTCGGCATCGTTTCCAGCAGCATGAATCATCAGAACACCCTTGTCTTCTGCATGTTTAATCGCCATTTGAACGGCCTCAAAATGTGGCGAATACGCTTTTCCGAAGCTCATATTGATGATGCTGGCACCATTATCAGCAGCATAGCGGATGGCGTTCGCCACATCTTTATCAAACTCGTCTCCGTTAGGAACGGTTCTCAAAATCATCAATTCCACATTTGTGGCAATGCCGTCCATTCCAATGCCGTTTCCACTAACGGCACCAACAATTCCGGCCACATGCGTTCCGTGGTCATCATGTGGGGCAGAAACATCGTTATTGCCATAGAAATGGTCTTCCATATCATCAGGATTATCGCCAAGAAAAGACCGATCTACAAAACTTGGGTTGTAGTGAAACTCCAACTTGTCTTTTAGATAACCGTGATATTTCTCCAATCCCTCTTTGGAGAAATCAGCATCTTGGGATAGCCCAGTGAGAATGTTCTTGTGTAGTTGGAGACCCTCGTCTTCAGGTTCCCACGACAGGAGGTCTTCGGTGGTGTAATTTTCGCCAAGTGCTGCTTTTGCGGCACTATCCGAAGCTGTGTAAACGGTCAAGAATCCGTCTATCTGTCCGAACTCGGCCGCGGCTTCGTTCAACTCTTTCAAAATCTCGGATTCTGCCTTTTTAAAGAATTCATAGTCGGCCCGGTCAGATTTAGCAACCGCCTCTTTCGACTCAATCTCTTGAAATCGAGGAGCCAATTTTCGGTAAATCCGAGTTATTTCCAAATTCGCCTCATCCAAATTCTCTCCTTTTGAGTTTCCTAAAAAATTCCAGCCATTCACGTCATCAACATAACCGTTCTTGTCATCGTCAATGCCGTTTCCAGCAATCTCTCCTTTGTTCACCCAAATATTGCCCTTCAGGTCTTCGTGGTCGGTGTCAACGCCCGAGTCTAAGATTGCAACTACCACTTTGGTCGGCTTTCTATCTTTTAAAAGCTCATAGGCTTTTTCTGCACCAACGCCATAAATTCCTTCTGACGGGTCTTTCATGTGCCAGCCCTTCAGCGATTCATCCTGAGAGAAGGCGGAAAGGGAAATCAGCATTGAGAATGTCAATGCTGCAATGATTTTATTTAGAATGCTCATGTAATTTGAGTTGAGAACAATTTCGGGCGGTAATAATACCCATGTTTTTGAAATGGGAACGCAAAAAGTAGATGACTGTTCTCTGCCCAGCATGGATCTAACTTTTTTTAGGAACACGAATTTCTTTTGACAGGAAAAATTGAGGCATAAAAAAAGCCGTCCTCCCCAGGACGGCTTTCAACCTACAACCCATGAAACCACCTAAGCGGCATTCAAAGAAGCCTTGAAGTCTTTTTTATATGCTCTGCCAATTGGCACGCTGAATCTCATTTCGCTATCGCGGATCTCAATCGTGCTTCCCTTCACGGCCGAAACCTTGTCCATGTTCACGATAAAGGATCGATGTGAGCGCACGAATACGTTATCTGGCAATGAATCTACCATATCTTTCATGGTAGAAAGCGTGATGTATTTTCCCGTGGTGGTCTTAATGATCACATAATCACTGAGAGCCTTGATGAAGAGTATCTCATCCAGATTGACAGGTACCAATTGATAATTAGCCTTGATTAAAATCCTCTCCTTTCCGTTTCCGCTATTTGTATCCGTTCTCATGACCTGGGCTTTTGATCGTTAATGTTGTCGTTCTGGTAATAAAATTTCCGTTTGATGGTAGTATTACACTTTTCAGCCCTTGGAAGTTTCCACTTTTAGACGAAATTGGCCTAATTCACGACCAATCGACCAACGGACGGTCTTGAGGTTTGTGCTTGGCTCAGTTCGGAAACGCATTTTATTACTTTTGCAAGCCCTATTTTTTTTGATAGATAACATTTAACCAATTAGCGCGTTTGTCGCTCACTTCCAGTTCATTGGTAAGACAACTCTTCATATTAGCTCTAGTTCTGTTCGGTTTTGCGGCTCATTCGCAAGAGGGAAAACTTGTGCTTAATGGTAACGTGACCAAAGAAGGTCAACCATTGGGTGAGGCGGAGATCAAGATTTTTCGTTTGGATGGCGGCCTGAAGTATTCCTATGCCAATAATGTTGGGAAGTTCGTTGCCTCACTTGATTTGAACAGCGAATATGTAGTCAGCGTTTCAGAAAAAGGCTATGCCACCAAGACCATAACCGTAGTAACAAAAGTCCCAGCAGGAGTTAAAGGAGAGTACGCTCAGTCTGTGACGTTGGATTTACAACGAATGCGTCAAGACCACAAAGGCAATGCCATTAGGGAAGAAACCGCTGGCGGGGTTATGTTCAATGAAGGGGCAGGTGCATTCGTGACCGTTACTCGTGACATTAGCCGAATTGAAGAAGAAATGGCCGCAGCCGCAGAAAACGCCAAAATACGTGATGCCGCCCGTCAGAAAGCGTTGGCCGCAGCCCGTGAAAACGCACGATTGGATTCCATTGCGCGTGCACGCGAACTTTTCGTATCCGATTCCATCGCCAATTGGGCTTTGAGACAAGAAGAATTGAAGGCCGCCAAGGAAAAATCGCGCATAGATTCGCTGGCTGCGGTTGAGGCTCATTTGGCAAAAATGAAAGCCAAACTGGCACAGAAGCGCGAAGACGAATTGAGCAACGAAGCAAAGAAATTGGATGATCTTGCAGCTGCTGAGCGTGAACGCAAACGACTGGCGGCTTTGCAAGCGGCCAAGGCAGACTCGACTAAGAATGCGCAGCTGTCTGCTGCTGATGCACTGGCGGCAGCGGAAAAGGCCAAAAAAGATTCCATTGCTGAAGCAAAACGCCTGAAAGAATTGGCAGAACAGGCCAAACAGGATTCGATTCTCGCTTCGCGTGATGCAGATAAGCTTGCCCTTCAAAAGGAGAAAGAGGCCGAGCGATTGAGAAAGTTGTCGGAAAAGGATTCGACAGCAGCGGCAAAAGAGGCGGAAAGACTGGCTTCTGAAGCGGCTAAGCAATTGGAAGCTCAGCGTAAACTGACAGAGGCAGATTCTTTGGCAGGGTTGAAGGATGCCGAGCGCAAAGCGGCAGAGCTTGCCCGACAACTGGAAGCACAGCGAAAACAGGCAGAAACAGATTCTTTGGCAGGGTTGAAAGAGGCCGAGCGCAAAGCTGCAGAGATTGCCCGACAACTGGAAGCACAGCGAAAACAGGCAGAAACAGACTCGCTGGCAGGGTTGAAGGATGCGGAACGTAAAGCTGCAGAACTGGCCAAGCAGTTGGAAGATGAAAGGAAGAAAGCGGAGGCAGATTCTTTGGCGGCAGCTAAAGAAGTTGAGCGCATTGAGCGCGAACGTCTTGCAGCGTTGGATGCCGTTAAGCGTCAAGCGGAAAAGGATTCGATAGATGCGGCTAAGGAAGTAGCACGGGTTGCGGCTGAACTCGCAAAGGAGTTAGAAAGGCAGCGCAAGCAGGCCGTCACCGATTCTATTGCTTCAGCAAAGGAAGCACAGCGTTTGGCTGACGAAGCCGCGCGTTTGGCAGAAGAAGTAAGGAAGAAAGCGTCTTTAGATTCCATTGCTGAGGTCAAGCGATTGGATGTGGTTGCAGAACAAGCGAGGGTAGATTCCATCGCCACATCAAAAGAAGAAGCGCGTGTGGAGCGTCTTCGTCAGCAAGAAGAAGCCGTGAGGTTGGAGAAGGAACGTATAGAAACCATTGCAGCGGAAAAGGAAGCGGCCAAACAGGCAGAAATTGCCCGTGTTCGTGAACAGCGTAAGGAAAACACGCTCACCATTACAACCGATACCAAAGGCGGTGATGTAATCACCACGGTTGTGGCCGACATCTATAATGTAAAGACCACCTATAAGAAGATTGCTCATAGTTGGGGCGATGTGTTCTACTACAAAGGCGAAGCAATCATAACGGACGCGCTTTACAAAACAGAGATGCAGAACGCTCGAAACGAGGTGAATCCAGAAAACGTAAAGGAGTAAAAGGTTACTTGGAGTGAGCTGTTATCCAGCTCAGAATCAGTTTGAATAATTCTTCTCTTTCAGGCTCGTTGTGCGATTCGTGATAGTATCCTTCCAACGATTTGAAAGTGATATCTCCTTTCGCCTTTTCAGAAAACGCTTTTGATGCATCGTGCGAAGTGAGCTTATCGGCCGTTCCGTGGTAGATCAGCAGCGGTGTTTTTAGTTCTGCAGCTTGCTCCAATGCCCACAGACCCTGATTGTGAACTCCAACAAAAAAACCAGTGCTTATTTTGTCATGTACCAACTTGTCATCAACGTAGCGCTGTACTTCTTTCGGGTCTTTAGAAATAGCTTTCACATCCAAATTGCTTGACTGAACCAACCCAGGAAGAATGCCGCTGACGAACTTGGCCAGCTTCACTTGAATGGCAGGTGGGTCGAACGCCAATTTTAACCAAGGAGCAGAAACAATTGCTCCGCTTATTTTAGGATTCCTTTTGATGAGATAATTCAACAGCACATTTCCTCCCATGCTGTGCCCGAAGAGGAAGGTTGGTTTTGCAGGCACAATTTCCACCATTTTCGAGCTCAGTTCTCCCACACAACTAAGAAGCATGTCATAGTTTGCAACATGACCGCGCTTGCCACCCGTTCTGCCGTGGCCGATTTGATCGTAAGCCACAACAGAAATTCCTGATGATGTTAAAAAGTCGATAAGGTAGTTGTAGCGCGAAGCATGTTCGCCCATTCCGTGGATGATTCCGACAACCGCTTTCGGGTTTTCTACCAACCATGATTGTCCAAAAACGGTAATTCCCGATTTCGATTTCCAAGTATATTCTGTGTGTACCATTTGCGCGATTTGTTTCCAAATATAGAGGTTGAAAATTCCGAAATCCGAAATCCGAAAAAAGGAAATCCGAAAAAAGCAGCCCTAAACTTCTCTGTGCATCTCCTTTTTCTCCGTGGAACTCTCCCGAATGTTCGGGACAAGTTGTGCAATAGCAATAGGAATAACCATATTTGTCCTACACCACCGCCATGAAAAACTTACTCAAAGCCGTTCTTGTCATCATCTTAATTCCATTGGCATGGGTCGGTGGTAATCTTATCTATGGCACGCTTACCGACTTCAAACCACCAAAGGAAGAAGTCATCGAAATAAACGCGGCCAACGCGCAGCGGCCAGACAGCATTATCACGTTGCTAAATTGGAACGTGGGCTATTGCGGCTTGGGCGAAGAGAGCGATTTCTTCTACGATGGTGGTTCCACTGTTCGGATGGAGCAAAGCATCGTTCAAAAGAATTTGAATGGCGTAATGAACACGCTCAAGTATTATGACGAAGCCGACATTATCCTTTTACAGGAATTGGATACGCTTTCAAAACGCAGCTGGAAGCTGAACGAGTATCACGACATAGGTCAGATTCTACCCGAGCATAACAGTTCTTTCACGCTCAATTACAACGTCAATTTTGTTCCTATTCCTTTCCTAGATCCAATGGGAAAAGTGATGGGAGGATTGGCAACCTACAATCGATTCACAGTTACCGAAGCCAAGCGTTATCAGTTTCCATCAAGCTTTGCATGGCCCAACAGCATTTACTTTTTAGATCGATGTTTTTTGGTGAATCGAATGCCATACAACGAGGTAGAATTGGTGGTGATTAACACGCACAACTCAGCTTACGATGACGGCTCGCTTAAGAAAGCCGAAATGGATTTTATGAAAGATTTTCTCAAGGCCGAAGAAGCAAAAGGCAACTACATAATTGTTGGTGGAGACTGGAATCAGCACGCCCCAGGAACAGGCGACAGACAGGTTCCGAACGATTACCTGCTGGGCTGGAACTGGTTTTACGATACGTCCTTCCCAACCAATCGCGACCTGAAGGCAGCATACGTGAAAGGCGAAACAGAAACGCAAGTCATCGACTTTTTCCTCTGTAGCCCGAATATCGAATTACAGGAAATAAATGTCATCAATCTAGATTTTAAATTCTCCGATCATCAACCAGTTTTAATGACTGTCAAGTTATTGTAAGGACCCATTGATTTGATGATGTCGAATACATTTCTCCTAATCTCTGTTCTAGCTCTATTGTCTTGCTCCTCCAAAAGCGAGGTGAACGGTTCTGCCGAAAGCAGCCAAATAAAGACAACGGTTTTTGAAGATGAAAAATATTATATAGAATATCCTTCTAACTGGGTTTTTAAACAAACACCAGATTCAATTGGGATGAGGTTTGTGATTGGCGGTCCTCTTGATTCGGAAAAAGATGATTTTCGTGAAAATTTAAACCTTCTTGTCGTTGACTTAATGGGGAGTGGAATGACACTATCTGATTACGTCAAATACTCAGAAGAAGGAATCAAATCTCAGATCGAGGGTTACTTGTTTGAATCAAGCAACCTTATCTCTGTTGATGATGATGTTCACCACAATTTCGTCTACTTTGGAATACTTAATGACCAAGAGGTGACTTTTGTTCAGCATTATCGAGTCTTGCATGACCGCGCTTATGTACTATCGTTTATCTCTAGAAAGAATGAGTCTAATTTCAAAAGAAAGGTTGGCGAAAACATCCTAAACTCCTTTAAGTTAAAACAAACACATTAATCATGGCAAAATACGTACTAGCCCTCGACCAAGGAACCACCAGTTCCAGAGCAATTCTGTTCGATAAGAACGGAGCAATTTTCGCAACCTCACAAAAGGAATTCACACAGTTTTTTCCGAAAAGCGGTTGGGTTGAACACGACCCGATGGAAATCTGGAGCAGTCAATTGGAAGTTGCGCAGGATGTTCTCAAAAAGAATGGTGTTTCGGCCAAAGATGTAGCGGCAATTGGAATCACCAATCAGCGTGAAACCACAATTGTTTGGGATAGAAAAACGGGAAAACCGATATACAACGCCATCGTTTGGCAGGATAGAAGAACCGCTGCCATTTGCGATAAATTGAAGGCGGATGGCTTTGAGAAAGAGATTCGCAATCGAACAGGTTTGGTGGTCGATGCCTACTTCTCAGGTACAAAAGTGAAGTGGATTCTTGATAATGTGAAAGGCGCCAGAAAACGTGCCGAAGCGGGTGAACTCGCTTTCGGAACGGTTGATTCGTGGTTGGTCTGGAATCTTACAGGTGGAAAAACGCACGTTACAGATTATTCAAACGCTTCACGAACACTCATCTACAACATCAACGAACTGAAATGGGACAAGAAATTGCTCAAAGCGATTGATGTTCCTGAGGCGGTTTTGCCAGAAGTGAAAGACAGCAGTTCGGTTTATGGTAAGACAGAAAAAGCACTTTTCGGTGGCGAAATTGCCATTGCAGGAATTGCTGGCGATCAGCAGGCCGCTCTTTTCGGACAAGCGTGTTTTGAGCCTGGAATGGCAAAGAACACCTACGGAACAGGCTGTTTCATGCTGATGAATACGGGCAAAACGCCTGTCAAATCAAAGCAAGGCCTTTTGACCACAATTGCTTGGGGATTGGACGGAAAGGTTGAGTATGCACTTGAAGGAAGCGTGTTTATTGCAGGTGCGGCCATTCAGTGGCTTCGCGATGGGCTGAAGATGATTGACGAATCTCCCGATTCAGAGTTTTACGCCATGAAAGTGAAGGATACCGATGGTGTTTACGTGGTTCCAGCTTTTGCTGGATTGGGCGCGCCTTATTGGGATATGTATGCTCGTGGCGCCATTTTTGGACTTACACGTGGAACAACCAAGCAGCACATCATTCGAGCTACGCTAGAGTCGTTGGCATACCAGACTAAAGACGTTTTAGATGCCATGCAGAAAGATTCGAAGATCACGTTGAATGCCCTTCGTGTGGATGGTGGTGCATGTGCCAACGATTTGCTCATGCAGTTTCAATCAGACACGCTGCAATGCGATGTTCAACGTCCGAAAGTGATTGAGACCACTGCTTTAGGCGCGGCTTATTTGGCCGGAATCGCAGTTGGATTCTATGAGAAAAAACAGATTTCCAAGAACTGGGCTATCGATAGAACATTCAAATCATCCATGTCAGCCGCAGACAGCAAAAAGCTCTACAAAGGTTGGCAAAAAGCGGTTGAGCGAACGATGAAGTGGGAGGATTCATAATCCTCTATTCACCAATTTTACATGGTTTTTGGTGAATATATTCACCGATATTACATATATTTTAGTGAATCAACTCACCAATTATCTGTATTTTTGGTGAATTGAACGACAGAGAATGGTTGAAAGGACTCTCTTTTCATTCTTAAAGGAACGCGCATTCAAAGGAAAGGCGATTGTCATTATCGGGCCGAGGCAAACAGGTAAGACCACCGTTCTGAAAAAACTGGCCGATTCTCTGGGAGAATATCTTCATTTTGATGGAGACGACCCACAGACACGCGAACTGCTGACCAATGTGAGTTACGAGCAACTTCGGCAATTGATAGGGGCCTACAAAGTGGTATTCATCGATGAGGCACAACGCATTATCAATGGCGGTCTGACCATGAAAATGATCATCGACCGATTTCCTGATGTTCAGCTTCTGGTCAGTGGATCTTCGGCTTTGGAACTGGGCGATTCAATCAATGAGCCATTGACGGGTAGGAAATGGGAGTTCAATATGTTTCCTATTTCGTGGGAGGAATGGCAGAATCACAACGATTTTCTCACCGTTCAGCAGCAGTTGGAATCCCGATTGATCTACGGCATGTATCCTGATGTTCTGAACAACATCGGAAACGAAGTCACCATCCTGAAAGAGCTCAGTTCCAGCTATCTCTACAAGGATATTCTAGCGCTGTCGGGAATCCGTAAGCCAACGATACTGCAAAAATTGGTTCAGGCACTCGCGCTGCAATGTGGCTCAGAAGTAAGTCTCAACGAGCTTTCTCAACTCATTGGCATAGACAAAAACACGGTGTCAAACTACATTGATCTGCTCGAAAAGACCTTTGTGGTGTTTACGCTGCCATCTTTGAACAGAAATGTGAGAAATGAGATTAAGCACAATCGAAAGGTGTATTTCTACGATAACGGGATCCGAAATGCGGTGATTGACAACTTCAATCCCATTCATTTGCGACAGGATCTGGGAGCACTTTGGGAGAATTTCCTGATTAGCGAACGAATGAAACGACTCTCAAATCATAAGATGTATGCGCAGCGGTATTTTTGGCGCACCACCCGTCAGCAGGAGATTGACTATGTCGAGGAATCCAACGGACAGTTCAATGCCTTTGAATTCAAATGGAACCCGAAGAAAACCCCACGAATTCCCGCTTCGTTCATGGAAGGATATGACCCGACCTTTGAGTTCATCCATAGGAAGAACTTCACCAATTTTCTTATTCCATCAGAAATCAAATGACAATCCTCGGTATTTCTGCCTTTTACCATGATTCTGCCGCTGCCTTAATTGTTGATGGAAAAATCATCGCGGCAGCGCAAGAAGAGCGTTTTACACGCAAAAAACAGGACGCCTCGTTCCCCGTAAATGCTGTCCGGTTTTGCTTGGATTTTGCTAAGATTAAACTAGAAGACGTAGATGCCATTGCGTTTTACGATAAGCCACTTCTCAAATTTGAGCGATTGTTGGAAACGTATTACGCCTTTGCGCCAAGCGGATTTATTTCATTTCATAAAGCCGTTCCCGTTTGGCTGCGCGAAAAGCTATTTCACAAGCGCGAAATTAGGAATGGATTGAAGGAAATATCGGAATCAAAAGAGGTAAAAAAGCTACCAATCCGCTTTCCCGATCATCATCTTTCGCACGCGGCCTCGGCATTTTATCCTTCTCCGTTTGAGGAAGCCGCCATCTTGACCATTGATGGCGTGGGCGAATGGAGCACGGCCAGCATCGGCAAAGGTTCGGGCAAAGACATTGAAATGTTCGCCACCATGAATTTCCCGCATTCGGTGGGGTTGCTTTACTCAGCGTTCACCTATTATTTGGGGTTTGAAGTAAATAAGGGCGAATACAAATTAATGGGATTGGCACCTTACGGAAATCCCGAAGGAGAACGAACTGCCAAATACAAAGAACTGATAACCAATAACCTAGTAACTGTTTATGATGACGGTTCGATTTGGCTCGATCAGCAATATTTCAACTACGCCACAGGTCTGCGGATGGCGAAAGATGATAAGTGGAAAGCACTTTTTGCATTGAAAAAACGAGAATCCTATGATGAGATGTTGAGCGAACATTGCGATTTGGCCTTGGCGATTCAGCAAGTGACCGAAGATATTTTTCTCAGAATGGCAAAGACCGCCAAGGAGAAAACGGGCTGTAAGAACATTTGCCTAGCAGGTGGAGTGGCTCTGAACAGTGTGGCCAATGGAAAGCTGATTGATAGCGGACTTTTTGATGAAGTTTACATTCAGCCTGCCGCTGGCGATGCTGGTGGCGCAATCGGGGCGGCTTTGGCGGCTTATCACATTTTTGAGGGAAACGAACGAACCGTCATTCGCCCAGATTCAATGTCTGGTTCACTTCTCGGAACGGAGTATTCAGATGAAGAAATTGAAGCTGCGCTGAACCTAAAAGGCATCAAATTCTCCAAGGTTGAATCCGAAGAAGAATTGTCTGAAAAAGTAAGCGAACTGATTGTTTCGGCTAATGTGATTGGTTGGTTTCAAGGGCGGATGGAATTCGGTCCGCGGGCGTTGGGTTGTCGCAGCATCATTGCGGATGCCCGCAATCCAGAAATGCAGAAAAAGGTCAACTTGAAAATCAAGTTCCGTGAGAGTTTCCGACCGTTTGCTCCAATTCTTTTGGAAGAAGATTTACAACGCTATTTCAATGTAAAACTGCCATCACCCTACATGTTGCAAGTGCACAAATGGGCGGACGAATGGCACAATTTGTTGCCCGAAAATTACTCGGCTTTCCCTTGGAAGGAGAAACTGAACACGGTTCGTTCTGAGTTTGCTTCCGTGGCGCACGTGGATATGTCAGGCCGCATTCAAACCGTGAATAAGCAAACGAACCCGCTGATGCACCAGCTTCTGTCGAAACTGAAGCAGAAAACGGGTCACGGACTTGCCATCAATACCAGTTTCAATGTGAATGATGAGCCAATCGTTTGTTCCCCAGAAGATGCCATCAACGGTTTTCTGAATACAGAAATGGACGTTTTGGCCATTGGTTCTTTCATTGCATTGAAAAAGGATCAGTAAATTCATCACGTCATGGCCGAACACAACGAACTTGGTAACATAGGCGAGAACCTTGCAGTGGCTTTGCTACGCAAAAAGGGCTATTCCATTTTGGCAGAAAACTGGCGGTTTGCGAAAAACGAACTCGATATTGTGGCCAGAATCGGTGATACGATGGTTTTTGTGGAAGTGAAAACCCGCTCAACGGATTCCTTCGGAGACCCAAGTCAGTCGGTCTCGCGGGCGAAACAAAAACGTACGATTCAAGCTGCCAACGCCTACCTCGAAAAGTTCAAGATTGACTTAGAGGCTCGGTTCGACATCATTTCTATCGTGGTCTATGGTAGCAAAACCAACCTCGACCACATGGAGGACGCATTCTTTCCCATGGCCTGACCTATCTTTGGGGCACAATGAGAGACCAAGGAAAAAAACCGTTCGGAAAAAAGAAGCGTGACAGTAATTCCAGTTCTGACAAAGACCGAATGCCATTTCAAGAGTTCAGAAAGCCGAAAAGTGCTCCAGCGGCCAGAGATGAAGAAAGGCCCGAAAAACGTGTTAGCTACGGAAAGGGGAAGAAAAAACCTGTTGAAGGAGAAAGTTCCAATTCACTTCCAAGACTGAATCAGTATGTGGCGAAGGCTGGTGTTTGTTCAAGACGCGAGGCGGACGAACTCATTGCCACAGGCAAGATAAAAGTGAACGGAAAGGTCATTCGCGAAATGGGCCGAAGGGTTCAGTATGATGATAAGGTTGAATACGAAGGGAAGGTCTTGCAGGGAGAAGAGATTCGATATGTTCTACTCAACAAACCGAAAGGATTCATCTCCAATGTAACGGATGAGAAAGACCGAAAAACGGTGATGGACCTGGTGAAAAAAGCCTGTAAAGAGCGTATTTATCCCGTAGGAAGATTGGAGCGTGACACTACAGGATTGCTCCTTTTTACCAACGATGGCGACCTTGCCAAACGACTTACGACCCCTGCCGCAAAGATTAAACAGATATACCATGTTTATCTGAACAGACCAATGGAGGAAAAGGACGTGGAAACACTGACCGCTGGAATCCAGATGGAAGACGGTCTGGTAAAACCAGACGTGGTCAATTACGTGCAGGAAGCGGAAGACGGTTCGCAGCTTGGAACGCAATTTCACTCAGGCCGAAATACGTTTGTTCGTGGAATGTTCGAACATTTTGGATACGAAGTAACCAAGCTTGACCGTGTGCTTTATGCCAACCTTACCAAAAAAGACCTGCCGCGCGGCAAATGGCGTTTTCTGAAAGACAAGGAGATCTCGATGCTGAAAGTGATTGCTGGAAAGGGAAAAAAGGAAGAGGTGTTGGAAAGTCCAAAAGTGGACAGGCCACATCAAAAGCCAACAAAAACAGCAACACCGAGAACAGTAACACCGAGGACAACAGCACCGAAAACATCGACCCCGATGGCAACAAAGCCATCAAAGCCCAAAACCTCGTTGCACAAAAAGAAAGACTGAGTTAATCTGCCTTTTTCTCCGCTGGTTCTGGCAATGGACTACTGGCCCGTTTGTCCTTACCAGAACGATTGCCGACCGTGCCGCCCCAAAGTCCCATTTGAGGTTCGCGATGTTGTTTCTCGCCTGCAAAAGGGGACGAGGAACTTGCAAATGGCGTGTATTCACTGCGTGATTGTTTGGCCCGCTTTTTCTTTGAGTTGAACTCATCCTTCTGATGCTTTCCTCTATTGAACCGCTTCTCGGTGGAACGCACGGCAAATTGCGAGTCGATGTTTACGCGCTTGGTTCTTCGGCTGTAGGCAAACTCATCAAAATCTCGGAACTGTCTGCTTCGTTTGGCTCGCATGGCAAACTCATCATAGCTGCGGAATCGCCCTTTTTTCTTGCTTCGCGAAGCAAACTCATCCTTGTCAAAAAAGCTTCCGCGACCTCTGCCTTTGCTGGCGAATTCGTCATAATCTCGGAACAACTTCTTTCTGCCCGACTTTGAACTGAACTCAGAATACTCGTTTCGAGAGCCTGATTTTTTAGTTTTGAATGCGAACGGATCTTTTCCGGAAAATCCTGAACCACCCTGCTTTTTGGCAGTGAAGAAATCGCCCATTCTGGCACTTTTACGCCCATTTCGTACTGCCGAGCTGAAACCGCTCAACTTGTTGTTCTTGTTCACATTTACCTGCGTAAGACCCATAGCAGGACAGGCAATCTGCGCAACAGCCTTTCCTGCATAAAGCAAGACGAAAAACGATATGGCGACTACAATGCGATACAAAACAGTTGAACCAAGCAAGTTAAACACTATTCGCTAAACGAACTTGAGTTTTACGGAATCGCGAAAAATTGGTTCGCTGAATTGGCTGTTATTCCATTTTAGAAAGGACTTCCAACATCTCCTTCACCGACATCCGTTCCGTGTAATCCTCATTAAAATGTGAACTGAAAATGATTCCGTACTGCGCAATGATGTAGGTGGCTGGGACAGGCAACGCATTATCCTTATTTCCACTCGCTTTATTGATATTGATTCCAGCCGAACCGTAGATAAAACGCTTCCAGCCACCGAGTTTAAAGGTCACGTGATACTTATCCATTATGCGATGGTTTTCATCATAAATGATGCTGAAAGTTGCACCACTTTTTTCCATTGTCTTCTCAATTTTAGCGCCTTTTTCGGGCGTAATGGCAATAACAGAAGCTCCAGCATCCAAGATCATCTGCAGCGAATCTTGAATGTGGCTCATGTGCCTATTGCAATGCGGACACCATTGTCCGCGGTAAAAGACCACGATTACGGGGCCGTTCTCCAATCTATCTTTTAAAGAAAAACGGTGTTCAAACTGGTCGAGAGCAAGAAAATTCGGAGCCTTATCTCCGATAAAAAGAGGCTCAGGGTTTTGTGCTTGCACGAAGAAGAAAAGAAAAAAGAGCAGTATGAATAATGCGAGTTGCTTCATGCATCAAGAACGATTCTTTCCCCACATTTATGGCAGAAGCGTGCTGTTTCGTAGTGCGAACACTCTCCGCAACGGCTGCACATTCGGCTCTCGTCTTTAACTGCCTTGCTCATCTCCGCACCCACAATTCCTGTCGGTACGGCAATAATGCTGTAACCGAGGATCATAATCATAGAGGCTACAAATTGCCCAAGAATTGTTTCTGGTGCTATGTCGCCATAACCCACAGTTGTTAGCGTAACCACTGCCCAATAAATGCTTCGCGGAATGCTATCGAAACCATGTTCGCCACCTTCAATCATGTACATGAGGGTGCCGAGAATAATTACGAGTGTAACAACGGCAGTCAGAAAAACAAAGATTTTCTCCTTGCTTGCTCGCAACCCAGCACCAATTAGCTGTGCGCCTTTTACGTATCTGACGAGTTTGAGAATTCGGAACACACGTAGCAAGCGAATGGCCCGTATCACCAATAGAAATTGCGAACCAATCACAATCAAACTGAGGTAAGTTGGAATGATGGCCAGTAAATCGATTATGCCGAGAAAGCTGAAGGCATACTTTTTCGGATCTTCAGAAACCCAAAGCCTCAGAAGGTATTCGATGGTGAAGAAAATGGTGAACACCCATTCGATGATGTAAAGCGTGGAGCCGTACTGTTCACGAAATGTGAGCACGCTCTCGAACATGATGGCGACCAGACTGGCAACAATGGCCACAAGAAGAACCACATCAAACGCCTTTCCCCAACGGGTTTCCACGCCAAAAATGATCTCCTCAACTATTAGTTTCAGGTGTTTGATCGAAAGCCGATGGCGGAACGCATCGGGGTCGTCACTCAACATGCGCCTTATGAGGTCGTGACTTAATTTTTTAAACGGATTGAAGGACATAGGCTAAAGGTAATGGCTCAACTGCGTTTTGCGGCTTGGTTCGCATCCTTCATCTCTAGATTCAACAATTTGAAATCAGGTTTGCCTCCTTGTTTTACCAAATGATTGGACATCACAATGGCGCGCCTGATCTTGATGTCGGAGCTCTTCACATTATTCACCCAATAAATCAGTGTGCGTTGCATTCCTTTGGTAAAGGAGTGGAATATTTGTTCTGCATCAGGAAATTGGTCTAGCACTTCTCGCAACTCATCACCAATGGGAACACCATATTCGGAGTTGTCTTTCTCTACATCAACAGAAATGGTTTGGCCACTAACCAGCCCGAGCTTTTTGCATCGTTCCTTATTGAGCATGATACGGTATTCTCCCGTACCTCCTCCATGAATGGAGCAATGGTATTTCACCACGCTATTTACAGTAGTTATTACCCTTCGGTCATTTCCTTCTATTAACGCTTGGGCAATATCTTTCGGAATAGGAAAGTACCAATGATAAAGGTCTGAAGCAGCGACTTTATGTAACTGTGCGCTAAATTTCATCAATGTCTCCTCCAAAAATACGGAGTGAACAGAATGAGTACGGTGAAGAGTTCCAATCGGCCAATAAGCATGAGAATGGCCAAAAACCATTTTGCGCCTGAAGGAAGCCAAGCAAAGTTGTCGACCGGGCCAACACTTCCAATGCCCGGGCCGATATTGCCAAGCGAGGTTGCAACCGAACCCATCGCAGTTAGCAAATCCACTCCAAACATGGTCATGATAACCGAACCGAAGGCAAAAATGATAATGTAGGTCATGATAAAAGCCACCACATTGTAGGTGATGGAAGGGTCAACTGCTCTTCCATTCAACCGAACGGGGATAATGGCCGAAGGATGTAGTTGCCGTTTGAGTTCGAGAATACTGTTCTTAACCAAGATAATGTGCCGTACAATTTTAACACCTCCAGCAGTGGAACCGGCCGAACCTCCGAAGAACATCAGAATGAAGAAAACCATGGTAATGAATGGGGTCCAACTTGTGTAATCTGCAGAAACAAACCCGGTGGATGTTATAACCGAAACCACTTGAAAAAGGGAGTCGCGGAATGCCTTTTCAAAATCGCCATCAGACACGCTTGCAACCACTAGGGCAACACCGAGGGTAACAACAATTGTTATTCCTGCATAGAACTTGAATTCTTCGTTTTGAAGAACCTTTTTGAAATTTCCGACCAGCCCGAAATACATGAGCGTAAAACTTGTTCCCGCTAAGAACATGAATAGTGTGATGATGTATTGAATGGCAGGCGAGAATTCGGCCGCGCTTGTATTAAATGTGGAAAAACCACCCGTTGCCATGGTGGTTAGCGCATGGTTCATGGCATCGAACCAGCTCATTCCGGCAATTTTTAGCAGAACAAATTCGGCAAACGTAAGTCCAACATAGACCAGCCATAGGCGCTTGGCCGTGTCGCGGATTTTTGGAGCAAGTTTGTCGGTTTTTAGGCCAGGCGATTCGGCCCCGAAAAGCTGCATTCCTCCAATACCCAAAATGGGTAGAATAGCCACGGCAAGCACAATAATTCCCATGCCACCAATCCATTGGGTCATGCTGCGCCAAAAGAGAATATCCTTTGGTATGATGGTAAGATCGGTGATGATGGAAGCCCCCGTTGTTGTATAACCCGAAAGGGTTTCAAAAAAGGCATCAGTAAAACTGACCACCGAACCACTCATAATGTATGGCAGCACACCCGAAAGCGACATTACCAACCAACCGAAACTTACAATGAGAAACCCCTCTCGCTTGCGAATATTTGGTTTCTCGGAAGAGCGGGTCAAAACCCAAGCGGCCATTCCGGTACCAAAGGTGACAGCAATGGAAAAGGCCATCGGAACAATATCGTCTGGATTAAAATAGACCGAAACGGGCAAGCACAGTGTCATAAAAAGCCCGTTAAACAGCAGCAGCAGTCCAAGCACATTTACTACAATCCTGTAATTGATGCTCATGGAAATGGGGAAATGAGAAAAAGGAAAGATGAAAAAAGTGTCCAGTCCTTCATTTGCTATGGCAGTTTTTCAATTTAAAAATAGCTTTCCACCTTATGGATGCATTCAGGTTGGGCTACCACAACCACATGATCCATGGCTTCAAAGACAAAATCGCCATTAGGAGTGTAGCTTCTTCCGTTTCTAATAACGCCACCCACAATGGCAGCTTTCGGGAAGTTTATTGCTTTCAAAACCTTGCCTACTACAGCCGATTTTTCGCTCACTTCAAATTCCAAAACCTCAGCATCAACGCCATGTAAACTGGTCAAAGACAGAACCTCTCCTTTTCTGATATGACGGAAAATGAAGTTGGCAGCAATCAGTTTCTTGTTAATCATCGTATCAACACCGATATTCTGTGAAAGATGGATGTAATCCATGTTTTCGACTAGCGCAATGGTTTTCTGAACCTTATGATTCTTGGCCACTAGACACGAAATGATGTTGGTTTCGGAGTTGTCGGTCACTGCAATGAAAGCGTCCATTTGGTCAATTCCTTCTTCCTCCAACAGTTCTACATTACTTCCGTTTCCATGGATAATTAGGGTTCCCCGAAGTTCGTCTGCGAGTTCAAAACAGCGGTCTTTGTCCGCCTCAATCAACTTTACATTGAACTTTAGACTCAGTTTTTTTGCCGTGTGCACTCCAACCTCGTTCCCGCCAAGAATCATAACGTTCTTGATGCGCTTACGCTCCTTGCCCGAAAGCTCAATAATATGGTTCATGGCATCTGGCTGCGCAATAAAATAAACGTGGTCGCCACTATGAAACGACACATCGCCACGCGGAATGATGGTCTTATTGTTCCTCAGAATAGCAACAGTCAGAAAATTATTGTCAGGGTTGAGATAAGCGGCCTCAGAAACAGTTTTTCCTGCAACCGGACTTGCTTCTTCAATGGAGATACCAACCAAATTTAGCAACCCACCATCAAACTCAAACGAATCGGTAAATGCAACATCTTTCAGCAATCGCTTTATTTCCCGTGCGGCCAATGTTTCGGTGCTGATAATCTCATCAATACCCAATTTCTCAAGGTCCAATTTCTCGCGTTTCAGCAAAAATTCTGTGTTCCTAACGCGCGCAATGGTACGTTTGGCACCAAGGTGTTTGGCAATGATGCAGGTTGATATGTTTGTTTCTTCGGAGTTGGTAGCAGCAATCACCAAACGCGCTTTAGAAACATTCGCTTCCTCTAAAACAGAGTACGAAATCGAATTGCCCCTAATCGTTGCAATGTCTAAATGCTCTGCTGCATACTTCAGCTTCTCGGCATCCGTATCAATCAGCACGATATCCTGATTCTCCTGTGTCAGCAGCTTCGCGAGATGAAATCCCACGTCTCCTGCCCCTGCAATAATGATTCTCATGTGTTAAAAGTGGTGCAAAGGTATATGGCTATTGCAACAAATACTATCATTTGCAAGAACGCTATATGCTTGATGGCCTTTCATCGGCCATATTTCCAATATGGTGGCTAGAGGCTTAGAACAATAGGATTGTTAACATTACAGTTCAGATTCATTGATTATGAATGAAAACAAGACCGATTTTGATGTAGTCGTAGTTGGAGCCGGACTTTCTGGCATTGGTGCTGGCTATCACTTACAGAATTCCTGTCCAAACAAAAGCTTTACCATTTTAGAAGGACGCGATGCTATTGGCGGCACGTGGGATTTGTTCAAATATCCTGGCATCCGTTCCGATTCTGATATGTACACATTCGGGTTTCCGTTTCATCCTTGGAAAAACCCCAAGGCAATTGCAGACGGAGCTTCTATAATGGCGTATTTGAATGATACGGTTGATACCTACAATCTGAGAAAACACATCCAATTTGGGAAACGTGTAGCCGCTTCAAACTGGTCTTCTACGGAGAAAAAATGGACGTTGACCATAAACGATTCTCACTCGGGCGAGAGCCGAACCATTACCTGCAACTTTCTTTTTATGTGCAGTGGTTACTACGATTACAGAGCTGGTTATGAGCCTAATTTTCCGAATGCGGAAGCGTTTGAAGGAATCAAAATTCATCCGCAGCATTGGGATACAAATCTCGATTATACCAACAAGAAAATCGTAATTATTGGTAGTGGTGCCACAGCCGTAACCTTGCTGCCGATACTCGCAGAGACTGCTAAAGAAGTGACCCTGCTACAGCGTTCGCCAACCTACATGGCCGTATTGCCCAGCGAAGATGTTATTGCTAATACATTCAAGAAAATTTTACCCAACCAATTGGCACATACGCTGGCGCGATGGAAGAATATTCTGCTCGGAATAGGGATTTACAATTTCAGCAGAAAATGGCCACAAATAATGAGCAATTTCCTGCGTAAACAGGTGAAGAAACGTTTGAACGAGCATTATAAAGCCGAAGATTTTACGCCCAAATACAACCCGTGGGATCAGCGAATTTGTGCCGTGCCCGATGGCGACCTTTTCCGATCTATTCGGTCTGGAAAGGCGAAGATTGTTACGAACACCGTCAAGTCGTTTGTGAAAGATGGCATTGAACTCAATTCGGGAGAAAAATTAGAAGCCGACATCATTATTACTGCAACCGGACTGAAGGTTCAGCTTTTTGGCGGGATGAAATTGAGCGTAGATGAAAAACCGCTGGAGCTTTCGCAATCGCCTGCATTCAAAGGGGTGATGCTGAGCGACATTCCGAATTTTGCGTTTGCAGTAGGCTACACCAACGCATCTTGGACGTTGAAAAGCGACCTCAACTGCATTTACGTTACCAAGGTGTTGAACCACATGACAGCCAAAAACCTGAGCGTTTGCACGCCTAAGTTCGACCATCAAAATATGGAGCAAGAAGAATTGCTTGACTTTGATGCAGGCTACATTCTTCGCGCCAAGCATTTATTGCCAAAGCAAGGCGCCAAAGCACCTTGGAAAGTGCACCAGAATTACATCAAAGACTTATTTGCGCTCAAGTATTCTGGTGCAAAGGATAAGTATTTGGAGTATCGCTGAAAAGCGAAAGATTATCTTCGCATCAAATGAAATTCCCAGGCGTACTCCGTTCTAAATTGCCAAAGCAAGGCACCACCATTTTTACGGTGATGAGCGGTTTGGCGCGCGAACATAACGCAGTCAATCTCTCGCAGGGATTTCCAGATTTCAGCATTCCAAGCCGACTGGTTGAACTTACGCATTCGTATATGCAAAAGGGTTTTAATCAGTATTCGCCCATGCAAGGTGTGTTGGCGTTGCGCGAAAAATTGGCCGAAAAGGTGGAAGAGCTTTACTCTGCCAAATACAATCCAGAGGCAGAAATCACCATCACGGCAGGAGCAACACAGGCCATTTATACTGCCATTTCCGCCTTTGTGAATGAGGGAGATGAAGTCATCATTTTTGAGCCTGCATACGATTGTTATGTGCCTGCCATCGAGATTCATGGTGGAAAGCCTGTATATGTTCAAATGAACCTTTCGGGAGAGCTCATTGATTGGGAGAAAGTGAAGAAGCTGATTAGTCAGCGAACGCGTATGATTATCATCAACACGCCTCACAATCCTTCTGGCCGTGTGATGAATGCGCAGGATATGGCCAAGCTTCAGAAACTGACCGATGGAACGGACATTATCATTCTAAGTGATGAGGTTTATGAGCACATCATTTTTGATGGAATGGAACACCAAAGTGTAGCCAGATTTCCAAAGTTGGCCGACCGTTCCATCATCGTTTCATCCTTCGGAAAAACATACCACAACACAGGTTGGAAGATTGGGCACGTGATGGCGCCTTCAGATTTGATGAAGGAATTCCGGAAAGTGCATCAGTTCAACGTGTTTTCGGTGAATACGCCAGCACAACACGCCTTGGCCGAGTTCCTGAACGATAAGGAACATTACCTCAAACTCGGGGCTTTTTATCAAGAAAAGCGCGACACATTCAACCGTTTACTTCAAGGTTCCAATTTCAAAATCAGACCTAGCGAAGGCACTTATTTCCAATTGCTGGATTACTCAGCTATTTCAGACGAAAAGGACACGGATTACGCTATTCGCTTGACTAAAGAAGTTGGCGTGGCTTCCATTCCTGTTTCGGTTTTTTATCATGATAAAAACGAGGATAAATTGCTGCGTTTTTGCTTTGCAAAAGAGGATGAAACGCTGGAGAAGGCTGCTGAGAAATTGATGACGTTATAGCCCCCTTTAATCCCCCAGAGGGGGAAGCCAAATGGAAAGAATGGATTTAGCCATAACTTGTCGCGACCATTCTGGAAAATCGCTGAAACCACAGGATTCAAAAATTATTTTCTGTGGAAATTCTGTGGTAATCCGTGTATCAGTGGCTCAAAAAATGTTTTTGCTATGAACGATTTGCGTGTAACCATTTGTCAACAACCACTGGTTTGAGAAGACAAGGCCGCGAATCTCAAATTTTGGGAAGCGAAACTGCGACCATTGACAGGAAAAACGGA
>Ga0105054_10002965_pt1 | contig 26769 bp, 20 predicted proteins | sample BON02_FD_78091 | JGI IMG/M metagenome (GOLD analysis project Ga0105054, IMG submission 78091) | Freshwater microbial communities from Lake Bonney liftoff mats and glacier meltwater in Antarctica - BON-02 (megahit assembly) | ecosystem: Environmental > Aquatic > Freshwater > Ice > Glacier...
AATATAGAAACAGTTACCTGTAATCAGGAGTCCATATTCAATCTGTTTTTTTTGCTGCTGCAATTAAATACACATTCGCCCCGGTTTTTATTTAGTGAGATATGCAGGTTAATTTACTTGATTCTACTGTTAATAAAGCAAGTAGTTTTCTTTGTTTTCTGTAGTTTTGACTAAAACCCTTAAATATCATGAAGTTTAATAAAATCTTTTTTGGGCTATGGATTTTCATCTTTGCCCTATTTGCTTTTTGGCAAATCAATGATCCCGATCCAGAGGTTTGGGTGAGTATATATGTTGTTGCAATAATATTTTGTCTACTAGGCACTCGTGGGATTTTCCCGAAAATTCCTTTGACAATTCTCGCTATCGCTTGTATCGCTGGTGCTATTTATTATTGGCAAGGAGATGTGGGAAGCTGGGTTTCTCAAGAAGTGGAGCAGCATAATCTAAGTATGAAAACCCAGTCCATGGAAGAATCCAGAGAGACTTTCGGGTTATTGACCATCCTTGTTGTCATGCTTCCAGCACTTTATAAAGCCTGGAAGAAATGAGCTCTACCCGAAACAGGTAGCCAGGATTAATCAGAAGATTTTTAATTAACCAGGTGTTAAGCCAACTTAAACCCAATACCATGAAAATAACAATCCTAAGCATGTTCGTACTGCTATTTGCCTCTAGCGGCATTGCCCAGCAATTAAGCGGCAGTAATTCATCTTTTTTTGAAATCAGAAAGTATTACGCCAATGAAGGCAAGCTTCCTGAGTTAATTAAGAGGTTTGAAGATCATACGTTGTCTCTGTTTGAGAAAAGTGGAATGGAAAACATCGCCTATTTTCTACCCGTTGAAAACACGGATAATTCCCTGACTTACATTCTAGGCTATCCTAACGAGAAATCCAGGGATCGAATGTGGGACAAATTTGGTAATGATCCAGAATGGCAGAAAGCTAAAAAAGAATCGGAGGCAAATGGTGGTCTGGTGAAAAGCGTAGATCAGACGTTTATGAAATTGGCGAAAGGTCTCAACGACACTCCAAAGTCTCAGGCTAGCGTCATTTTTCAACTCAGAACTTACACCTGCTTTGATGGTAAATTGGATAATCTAATCACTCGATTTAAAGACCATACGCAGGATTTGTTTGAAAAGCAGGGACTAAGAAATTATCCTTATTGGATCACTGTAGAGAAGGATGGAAGTCAGCCAAAGCTGGTTTACCTTCTGGCAGACAAGGATCAGTCTTCATTTGAAAGGGATTTCCAGAACTTCATCAAAGATCCAGCGTGGGTGAAAGCTCGGGATGCATCTGAAGCTGACGGGAAGATTGTAGAAAAAGTAGCTGCAGTATTCTTGAAGACTTTGCCTTTTTCTCCGATGAAATAATTAGCGTGTAGCGTAAAGGTTGGGCTGTGCGTAATAATATCAAACTACTTTCTGTCTAGATACTCTTTACCATTAAAAACTCTATTTACCTTATTTTATCCTTTTTACTAATTGGTTTTGCGTGCCAGGAGAAGGATGATCCAGCCACAGCATGTGGGGTGAGTGATCCCATTGAGAATCTTGCTTGGCTGAAGCAAATGGCTGAAAGTGCATCAACTGGAGGACTATCCGAATTTGCTTATATCACTCAAGCTAAATACAAGAGAAAAAGAGTTTTTTATCAGGGCTCTTGTTGTCCCAATTGCAGTTGGGCATTGATCTTAATTGATTGTGAAGGGGATAGAATAAATGAAGAAATAAGCTTTGATGATTTGGAAGACAGCGAGGTTATCTGGCAGCCGGCAAACTCAAAGTGTAATTTTGATTAAGTAGAGATGATATTCTGACTAGGTAATCTTCTTTAGAGAAATTCAGTAAATACAAAAAAAAATCCAACCCCGATTCCGAGGTTGGATTTTATGATTTATAGCGTACTATTATTTAGGGTTGAAAGTCATTCCTGCTACTATAAATGTTCCGCTTCCGCCTTCATTTTTAGGCTTGGAAAGCACGAAAAGTTTATGAAGTTTTCCATCAGCAGTTCCTGATACAGGTATCGTCAATTGGTCGTAGCTAGGAGCGTCTGCAGTTCCAGTTTTAGACTTTTGAACAAATGTACCTGAACCTGCCAATTCACCTGTTGGGCTGTCTAGTCTGAGTTCAAATACGTATTCATCCCCAAGATCACCTATAGTAACTGCAGTGACAGTAACTGAAGCGATTCCGGTTAAGTCAATTCCATTGATCCCAAAAGATGCTTCATTTTTAGGAACCATCACCAGGTTATTGCCACCGTAACTCATGCTGCTGTAGCCACCTGCATAATCACCCGTCGTGCCCATGTCAATGGTATTACTTTTCAATAGCACTGTAGTATAACCTGTTAGTGGTTTTACATTTTCTCCGCCTTGGTCTGTATACGATGCATTGAGCATTAATATGCCTGTTGCAGTTGGCTTCTTTCCTGCGGTAGCATCTACAGATCCTGATGCTGGAAGAGATGGGGTAGTCACTTGATCCAACGAAAGGATATAGGCTACTAACGCATTCAAATCAGAATCTTTAAGTTCTGGATTCGCTGGCATTGCAGTTTCTCCCCAGACACCTCCACCGCCATTTTTGATCTTATTCTTTAAATAGTCGATGTCACCTTGGTTGTACTTTTTAGCCACATCAATGTATGCAGGACCTACTGATGCTTCCGCCTCTTTGTGACAGGTTTTACAAGTCAACGTAGTGAAGAGTGATTTGCCCATCATTGCTTCTGTCATTACTTTGTGTCCCATGTCTGACTCTGCCTGGTCTAAGCCTTCGATGTAGTCAGCAGAGATATAAAGCGTACTTATGTCTGTAGCAGCCTCAGGATTATCAGCATCTGCAACGGATACGTTGTAGTCTACTTTCTGTCCAGGGAAATAGAAAGATTGGTTACCGTTGACTGCAATTGAAACTTCCGGAGCGATGTTTCCAGAATAAACACTTGCTATAGCACTGGTTCCCGTTAATCCTTCAGGATCTTTTGCCGAAACTTTTACGTCGTATTCACCAATTCCATTAAACGTATGGGTAAGGCTAGGAACGTCCGTCGTCTTGGTTTCTCCATTGCCGAGATCCCAAGTATATGTCATTGAATCATTTTCTGGATCGGAAGAAGTCGCATTAAATGTGACAGTCAAAGGATTTGATCCAGAAGTCTTATCCACAGAAATCTGTGTCACTGATGGTGCCCTGTTTCCTCCATTGAAGTCTATTCTGGAAAGTCCGGAATCTGGATTCTTTGAGAACCAACCATTTCCGTATTCCAACATGTAGATTTTTCCATCAGAACCCATTTCCATGTCTATTAATGCATTGAATTTGGTGTTTGGCATAAATGCTTCCATTTTTTCATAATCACCGTTTTCTTTCAGTGTTACAGCCTTTATCCAACCCCTGATCCAATCATAAATGAAGATCTTACCATCGTAGTAATCTGGGAACTTGGTGTCAGCAGTATACATGTCAGAATAATAGACAGGACCTGCCATTGCATTTCTGCCGCCAGAACCAAGCTGTGGGAATTCTTTTGATTCTCCATAAGGATACCAGATGAATGCTGGTGCTACTGCAGGTAGATCAGTTGCACCTGTATTGTTTACAGATGTATTCTTGAGCGCATTTGGATCAAAAGCAGCCCCTGATTGACCAGTCACAAAATCGTATTCATGGTAGGCATAGTTATTTCCCACGAAATATGGCCATCCGAAATTACCTGCTTTTCTCGCTTGGTTTACCTCATCGTAACCTCTTGGGCCACGAGTATCCAAACTATCACCATTAGCATCCGGACCAACTTCTCCCCAATACAAGAAACCATTTTTCTGATCAACTGATATTCTATACGGGTTTCTGTTTCCCTGAACATAAATCTCAGGTCTAGTTCCTTCTGTTCCTGCTGGGTAAAGATTACCCTCAGGAATATCATAAGAACCATCTTCCTTTACTTTAATTCGAAGAATTTTACCTCTTAGGTCATTTGCATTTCCAGAAGATCTTCGTGCATCATACTGCTCGTTACCTGGTCTCTGATCCAGTGGAGCATAGCCGTTATTGATGAATTTGGAATCAGATTGGTTGAAAGGAGTAGAGTTGTCTCCTAAGGAAAGGAACAAATTACCATCCTTATCAAAGGCAATAGATCCGCCGGTATGGCAGCAGATACCACGGTCAGAATGTATATCCAGAATGACAGCTTCTGAAGCCATATCCCATGTATCATTTTTGAAAGTAAATCTGGAAAGTCTATTGATTTCTTCCGCGCCTGCAGGAGCATAGTAAACAAATACAAAGCCGTTTTGAGCGAAATTTGGGTCTTTTTGAATCCCCATCAAGCCTTCTTCTGCATTGACTCCTTTTACTTCTGTTTTCCAGTAAACATCAAGTTTACCTACTTCTTTTAGCTTCTCTGTTTCATTATCGAAGAACAAAATTTCCCCTCTTCTCTGCACCACCAGGATATCCAGATTCGGAAGAACTGTCATTTCTGTAGGCTCGGTGAAAGCGCCATAGGCTAAAGGTGTTTTTGTAAACCTGTTTTCTTCAGGCACACGCTTGCTTTTTGCCTTTGAGAGATCCAATTTCTTATTTCCTCCAATTGCATATTCAATCCCAGCTAATATATGTTTTAGATACAGCTCTTCTGTAAAGGATTCATTGGTATGACCACCACCCGTATAGAATGCTCTTCCTCCATCGTAGTCATGGAACCAAGCGATTGGGTGTTCACCCATATCAAATCCGCCTTTGTACGAATCTTCATCCAAAGTCAATAGTACCTTCACGTCCGGGTTCATCTTTTGATAAGAATACCACTCGTCAGTTCTTTCCCAAGGAGTCGGAAGGAATGAAGTTGACGCATTGCTTGCATCTACCACAGTCACTTTTCCTGCCTGCACATTTGGGTTTGGATCGTTGATTCCCGGGTGATCCACAAAATAGCCGCCTACTAGATTGCCATACCAGCTCCAGTCATATTCAGTGTCAGCAGCAGCATGGATTCCCATGTAGCCACCACCAGACTGAATGTATCTTTCGAAATCAGCTTCTTGGTAATTGTTTAAGACATCGCCAGTAGTGCTTAAAAATAGTACTGCGGAATATTGTGCTAAATTTTCTTCGGTGAACATTTCTGCCTGAGTGGTGGTGTCCACCTCAAAGTCATTTTCTGCTCCTAGTTTTACTATTGCCTCTATTCCTTCTGGAATGGATTCGTGATGAAATCCTGCTGTTTTGCTGAATACTAGCACTTTAGGTTTTCCGGAGCGGGAGTTACAGCTCCAGAGCCCTACGCTCGCAATCATTCCAAGCAGCAGTAGGCTTCTTAGGTTTTTTGGAAAATTCATAGGTTTCTAATTATTGGGTAAATAGGTTATTTAACGCAATTGAGAGATAAGCTCACAAATTGGGAATTTTTTTTGTAAAATTTATAGCAATTGTCTTCTTGAAACAATAGGTGCCACAAGCGGTATATTATTCAAGTATTCTAGCACCATCTGAAAGTGCAACTGGGATGAAATCAGCTTCTATGTCAAATTTCTTCTTGTATGAAGAATAAATAGCGTCTTGAAAATTCTTTATTTCTGAATTAGCAATCAGATTGATAGTGCAGCCTCCGAAGCCTCCGCCCATCATCCTAGATCCGATAATGCCCGGCAGTTTCCACGATTGCTCTGCGAGAAAATCGAGTTCTTCACAGCTTACTTCGAAGTCCTGACTTAAGCTTTTGTGGGACTCTTTCAGCAAATTGCCAAAAACCATCAAATCACTCGCATGAAGCGCGTTTGAAGCTAAATTGACTCGCTCGATTTCAGTGATTACATGTTTTGCGCTAGGAAAAAGAGCTGGGGGTAAGAGTTGCTGAACCTTCTCAATGTCTTTCACAGGAATATCTCTGAGCGTAGTTGCGTCAGGATAAGTCATCTGAAGTATTCTTACACTTTCTTCACAAGCCTCTCTACGCTTGTTGTAAGCCGAGTCGGCAAGGCTATGCTTCACTTTGGAATTCACCAGTAGTAGAGAATGATCACCAAAGTCAGCTTCTACTTCAAAATGCGTATTTGTACGACAATCTAGGAGCAAAGCGCGGTCTTTTACACCAAAAGCAGAAGCATAAGGATCCATAATTCCACATTTCACTCCAGCGAATAAATGCTCGGCCTTTTGGGCGTAGAGGACGATGGATTTTTTGGTGATGGTTAGCTTAAATAGCTCTGTCAAAGCCATGCCGATAGCCACAGAAAGTGCGGCTGAGGATGATAGTCCAGAAGCAGGAATATTTCCTCCAAAAACTAGATCAAATCCCTCTAGTTTATAACCTGCCTGCTGGAACTGTGACACCACACCCATGGTATAGTTTGCCCAGTGTCCTCTTTTGGGAGAAAATGAAGTGATATCAAAGACAAATTCTTCCTTGTAATCTTCTGAGTAAAGATGACTGGAAGAACTGTTATTTTTTTGTATTGCCACCCAGATTCCCTGCTCTATTGCAGCTGGAAAAACTAACCCTTCCTGATAGTCTGTATGCTCACCAATTAGATTGATTCTTCCTGTTGCAAAAGCTAAGATTGGATCACTTCCAAAAAGTTTCTTGAAGGTTTGGACAATTGCTTTTTTCATTTATTTAAGGGCTTTTGTGGATTGTCGAGGTATCAAGGTAGTTTCCAAGACAATAGAAATAGGGTCATCGGAAGCTTGTCCTTCTAATTGATCGAGCAGATGAGTTATTGATAATTTACCCATTTCATAACCCGGCTGAGCCACAGTAGTTAGTGGTGGCTCTACTACGGCGGAAGTTGGGTTATTTGTAAATCCAGCTAAGGCCATGTCATCTGGTACTTTGATTCCTATTGATTTCCAATAAGTCAGAATATCAATCGCTACAGGATCTATCATACAAAAGACGCCATCTGGCCTTGATTTCATTTCAGTGATTTCCTTACCTATTTTGATATTGTCTTCGGTGGTCAGATCAGAGATCTTCACCAAATCTGAGTCTGGAGTTATCCCAAACTCATTCAGCGCATGGAGGTAGCCTTCCTTACGTTTTTTACTGATATATAAGTCTTCTGGGCCTGAGACGTACATGATGCGCTTACAGCCTGTTTCCAATAAATACTTGGTAACCTGATAGGCGCCGCCTTCATCATTGAACGTGACACGTGACACAGGAATATCTTCATTTACTCTATCAAAAAGCAAGAATGGGATTTCTCTATTGTATAGATCAAATAAGTGATCGTACTTATTTGTCTCGCGACTCAAAGAGATCAGCAAGCCATCCACTTGGGAGGAAACTAAAGTTCTGATATTAGCTTTCTCAAGCTCTAGGGTCTCATTGGATTGACAAATCATCACATTATAGCCACGCTTATTCGCATGATCCTGGATGCCAGATACACAGGAAGCAAAGAAGTGCGACGTGATCTCTGGGACGATTACTCCAATTGTATTTGTACGGCTTATTCTAAGACTTTGAGCAAGAAGATTTGGCTGATAATTCATCTCCTCCGCCATTTCCACTATTCGCTTTTTAGTGTCAGGATGAAGCTCTGGAGAATCTTTAAGTGCTCGGGAAATAGTCGATACAGAAACGCCTAACTTCTTGGCGATTTCTTTCATCGTAACCTGATGACCTTTTCTCATGGGATAAAATCATTTAACTAGTACTAAAGATCCTCCAAATTGGACGATTCTAAGACGGTAAGATAAGAGTTTACTCTTGGTAAACTGTAAATAAAACTGTTTCTCCAACAGCTTGCAACGTTCTACGGTCTATTATATCCATAGTATCGCTGTGCTTGTGATGATATTGGGCAAAGCCAAAATCCGGAGAAAACTCAATTATATCTATCATTGGGATTTTTGCAAATTCATTTACAAAAAGATGATCATCCATGATTTCAGGAGAATCTTTGTAGATGAAAAAATCACTCTGACCGATCTGAGCAGCGTTGTCCCATACTTTTTTTATGATTCCCGAGGCATATTGTCGAGAATATCCTTCTCTATAGAAACGCGCACCTTTGGCACCAACCAAATCTACCAAAATGCCATAATAGGCTGAGTAATTAGGCTTGTGCTTGTTTTTGGACCAGTGCTGTGACCCTAGACACCACCAGATTTGACTGTTATCTCTGGATGTAGCATTCTCTGGCTCTCCGTCATCCTCACCGTCGAATAATATAATGTCAATTCCCACCTCTGGCTTTAACTCCTGAGATCCTATTACCCGAGCTATTTCCATTAAAACGCCCACGCCGCTGGCGCCGTCATTTGCTCCATCGATAGGCTCATCCATTCGTTCAGTGTCTTTATCCGCGATTCTTCTCGTATCCCAATGTGCTGCCAAAAGAATTCTCTTAGTCGCCTGAGGATTGTAGGAAGCAATGATATTGCTCAAACCCCAAGTTAATCCATCGTAAGTTTTAGCTTCGAAATCCTGAGTTTCTACTGTAAATCCATAGCCTTCAAACTTAGCTAATAACCAGTTTTTGGTGGCTTCATGAGCTTCTGTTTCTGGGACTCTAGGACCGAAATCCACTTGCTTTTGCACAAAGGCATATGCGGAATCTGGAGAAAAGGTAGGGTAAGGCTTCGCTGGAGCTTTGGTAGCAACTTCTGTTTTCTGCCCAGGGCTGCCACATGACCATGCAAAAACTACTAATCCGATGAGCCAAAATCTATTCTTCATATGCCCAGTCAATTTTGTCTTTCATGTCCTTTACTACAAATCCGATTGCTTTCAGACCTGCTCTGATCTCGTCCACTTTTGTGTAATCTCTGGCAGTCTTTGCCTCAGCATACAACTGCAAAAGTAAATTCAGCATCTCACTTTGAGCGTCAGATTTCTCTTCCATCAATCCTAGAATATCAGATATAAAGGTGTTGTACGTCTCGATCAATTTAACGAACACCTTCTCTCCAAAAACAGCTGAATTCAGCTGGCCGGTATACATGGAGTTGATTTTCTTAAGTAAGTTGAACAAATGCCCAATAGCCTGTGCAGAGTTAAAGTCATCTTCCATCGCACGATATGCATTTGCGATGATCTTCTCTACTTGCTTGATCTGCTCCTCATCCTGTAGTTCATCGTTAGCTTCGAATTTCAAAATCTTAGAAATTCTCAATCCATTAATCAGCTTTTTATAGCCTTTTTGCGCAGCCTGAAGTGCTCCGTTGGAGAAATCCAGCGTGGAGCGGTAATGTGCTGTTAGGATAAAATAACGGATCGTCATCGGACTGTATGCTTGCTCCAGAAGTTTATGACTTCCTGTAAAAAGCTCCTGTAAGTTGATGAAATTACCCAACGACTTACCCATCTTCTGTCCGTTGATGGTGATCATATTATTGTGCATCCAGTACTTGGCCGGATCCATATGATTGCATGCATTTCCCTGAGCGATCTCACATTCGTGGTGAGGGAAAAGTAAATCCATTCCGCCGCCGTGGATATCAAATTGCTTACCCAGGTATTTGGAACTCATGGCGGTACACTCCAAGTGCCAGCCTGGAAAACCAACTCCCCAGGGAGATTCCCACTTCATCAGATGTTCAGCAGAAGCTTTTTTCCATAGTGCAAAATCAACTGAGTTTCGTTTTTCATCCTGACCATCCAATGTGCGGCTACCACTCATTAGATTTTCCAAATCACGACCAGAAAGCTTGCCGTAGTTGTTCGTTTCGTTGTATTTCATCACATCGAAATAGACTGAGCCATTTACTTCATAGGCAAAACCTTCTTTCAGAATGGCTTCTACCAAAGCGATCTGCTCAGGAATATGGCCAGTTGCACGAGGTTCGATGCTTGGTTTCCAAGTATTCAGAAGCGCCATATCTCTATGATAGCTGTCTGTATATTGCTGGGCAACTTCCATTGGCTCCAACTGCTCCAGCTTTGCTTTTTTGGCGATTTTGTCTTCTCCTTCATCCGCATCTCCCTGTAAGTGACCTACATCCGTGATGTTTCGCACATAGCGAACGTGAAAACCAAGGTGAGTCAAGTATCTATTGACGGTGTCAAAAGTGATCGCAGGACGTGCATGGCCAAGGTGAGCATCTCCGTAAACGGTTGGCCCACAGACATACATGCCTACGAAAGGTGGATTGATGGGTTGAAACTCCTCTTTCTGGCGAGAAAGAGTATTGTATAATTTGAGATTATGCGACTTCATTGGTAGAATCTGTACTAAGTATCAAGAACCAACAACAGATCTAGCCCGAAATTGATTCAGGCTGCAAAATAGGGGATTCGAGTGGGGAAATGAAAGAGAATAAAAATAACCTTGGTGTTGTTTTCAATCATTCAAGGTAGTGCTTGCAGTTCACAGTCATCATTTTGTTCGATTGTTTTGAGAAGGGTTATAATATTATTGCACCTTCTTCCTTTTTGGGTTTTGACGATTATCCCAAAACGAAATGATTTCTATTTGATGATCACTTACTTCATAAAAAATAAGATAATATTTCTTTGGAATAACCCTCGTGAATTGGTTTGAAGTTAATCTACCCAACTGCTCATTTTCAACTAGAGAATTAACTAGCATTTCAATTTCGCCAAGTAATTTTAAACTGTATTTGGCTCTACCATTGCGGGTGGTTTAGAAATCTAAAACGTTTTCCAGCTCATTGGAAGCAAGCTCAGACCAAACTATTTGTTTTCTAACCATTCTTTCATTTCAAAAATAACCTGATCGTGAGGTTTGGTTTGACCATTTTTGATTTGATTTTGGCCAATTTCAATTGCCTTGATTTGATCATTGGAAAGTTTCACGAAATCTTCATTTTCTGTGTTTTTTGACAGATCCGTGTTCGGTTCCATATCATATATAAAGTCCAAAAACTCTTCTTTTTCAACCATTTCGAATGCAATTCCTTCTTTACTCAAAAAATCAGTAATGGATTTGATTTGAGTTTTGTTTTTTGGGTAGGCTTTGATTCTGAGAGTTTCCATTTCGAATAGCGTTTTATCCAATTTACGACAAGGGTAGAAAATAGTCTTAACTAGATGTGAGAAATTATAGAATATAGGAGAAAACCTCTCCGCTATTCTTTGCGCCTCTTCTAGAAGAAACAAAAAAGACCTTCGAGGATTAAGAATCCTCAAAGGTCTTGATACTTAATCTCCTTTGAGGTTTTTAGAACCTCGAAGGTTTTACTAAAAAATTAAGTCGAAGACCTTTTGATTTATTGAAATGGTAAGGAGACATGCTTGAAGACCTGCCTTCCTCAAGCAGGCTTGAATCAAAAGGTCTGAAGAAGGAAAAAATGCTGGAAAGTATAGCAATTGCAGGCTTACCTTACTTATATTTATTTAGTTGTCAATTTTCTAATTGATTATATGTTTAGTCTTTTTCTAAAAGGCTTCAAAACCCAATCAGTCATGAGATACTTGTTTTTAATTTTGTTCATCTTCTCATCTTTGGTTGCCGTTGCTCAATCCATAAAAGGAGTAGTAAGGGAAAAAGAAACTGGCCTACCTCTACCTTTTGCCAACGTCTTTGTAAACAATACTACCCAGGGAATAGCCACCGATGGAGAAGGTAAGTTTAGCCTTTCTGAGGATTTCCCCTCCCAAATCGAACTGGTTGCCTCTTTTGTGGGGTATATGACCGAGGTTAAGACTATTTCCTTTGAGGGTAAAATTGATTTGGAGGTGATTTTTGAGCTTTCTTTCAACGAGTCCAATCTTTCCGAAATTGAACTTCGGGCCAAGCGCGATAAGTCTTGGGAGCGGAAATTTAAGCAGTTCGAAGAGGTATTTTTAGCTGTACCCGACGATCCTTACAAATCACAAATTGAAATTCTGAATCCTTGGATCGTGGAGTTTGAAAAAGTCAAACCAGATAAAGGGCCAAACTATCAACAAGCATCAGCACAAGAACCACTGATAATCATCAACAAAGCTCTTGGATATGAAATTGAATATTACCTTCAGGATTTCCGAATGATGCGTAGTGGGTCAAGGTTCTTTGGCCAAGTATTCTACAAACCACTGATTAAATCAGATTCAGAGAAAAAATCAAGCTGGGAAAATGCGAGACAAGCTAACTTCTTCAGTTCTCTAAGACATCTCAACCTATCCATACTCCTTAATACCCCCGACTCAGCCTATTTTGCCTTGTTCAGATCAGTACCCGGAAGATTGGATCGAAGAAGATCGAATAACTTTACCGAAGAACTCAATGAAACTATCATCCCGGTAAAGAAGGATTCTATCCTTAGAAGGCCTTTGGGAGATGGGAACTTTCGGATATTCCTTCGCGATAAAATAGAAATCCACCACTTGGATAAGAAATGGGCAAATGATTACTATACCAATATTTATCACCCTATCAGCTGGATTCAGGCTCCTGAAGGTTTTTATGATATAGATCGAAACGGAACTCTCATCAACCCCACCCAGCTGGCTCTCTCAGGATATCTTGGGAGACAACGGGTAGCCCGAACGCTTCCTCTTGACTTTATTCCAAAATCTGATTTCGTCTCGGATTCTAATCGAGCTGATATAATAGTTGAAAATCCAGCTTTCAAACTAAACCGACTTCGAGAAAAAGTCTGGCTTACATTGAGCAAACCCTATTTCTATCCCGGAGAAACTGCCTGGATTGGAGGGGGAATGCTTTACCAAGATCCGTTCTTAGCCGATTCGCTAAGTCGAGTAGTCTATGTGGATATACTTCGAGAGAACTCCCAGATTGTCCAATCAGCCACTTTCCAGATCCAGCGGGGTAAAATCTCAGGAGGATTGGTAATGCCAAAAGAAATGAAACCGGGAGATTATGTCCTTCGGGCCTATACCCAATGGAATCGGAATTTCCCGGAGTCTGATCAGTTTATCGCTCCATTTGTGGTGATGGAGGAAGGGTTTAGGCCAGAAGTACAATCCGATGAAGCAGAAATTTTTCCAGATGCTATCGAGGTGAAAGCTGATTTTACCATGACCGATTCGTTGAACTATCGGGTGATGGATTTAAAGTTGGAGTTTCTTGACGAGTTCGAAAATCCCATTGATGGGGAGTTTGTATTGTCCATTTCTGATCCTGATCAAGTGGTGGAAATGAATCAGGGAAACCGGCTTGAGGAGGCTTCGAATTGGCTAGATGAAGGTTTGCCGGAGACCTACCAAAGTAACTTAAGCTATCCTGTGGAGTACGGGATATCCGTTCGTGGCAAGTTTACTCCGGACAATAAACGCCAAGCACTGGTTAACCCAATCACTATAGTCCGAGGAGATTTGGAAGATTATGGCCAAGTGATGACGGATTCTTCGGGGAATTTTTGGGCGACAGGTTTGTCTTTCCAAGATACCGCTCAAATAGCGATAGCCGCAGTCGATGACAAACTTAGACCCTTTGGATCAGTGGAGCTTGTCCCCATAGAAAAGCCCGTATTCGTTTCCGATTATCCTAAACTAGACTACCAGAAAGTTGCTATTTCGTCGAACGAGTACTTTTTGGATGTCTCTGGGGATTTTATTCTTATGGAGGAATTCGTCAAAGAGGAGTCAAGAACGAGTGAGACAATGGCAGAGCGAAATTACGGATACGGACCACCCGACCGAGAAGTAAATGAGGAGCAATTAGCAACAATGACCATGGATGCAATAAATCAACGCCTTAACATAAAAGAAGGAAGAATTGGAAATTATAATTATGGGCAAAAAACAGGACCACCGTTGCTTATTGTTGACGGAGCTCAAGTCCCCTTTGAGGTTTTATATACTTATTTTCCAACCGAATTAAAGTCTATGGAAGTGTACACATTCAATTCCACCATTTTCGGAATGGCGGGCTATGCAGGAGTAATTATGGTAGAAACTAAAAAAGGTTCTAGAACTGGTCCTAAGAATGACAAGAAATTCAATTCAGAAGGTTTTCAGTTTTTTCTCATTCCTGGTTATACTGCTTTTCCTGAATTTACGCAAAACCCCTCTGCTGATAAATATTTAGTGAAAAAACCAACTATTTACTGGGATCCGCTGGCGGAGAGTCGGGACGGAGTTTATCAAGTGCAAGTCAAAGTTCCGTATGGGATCAACCGATTCCGAATCAAGGTAGAGGGTAGGTCTTTGGATGGCGAGGTGATTTATAAGGTGATTGAGTTGCAAAATAGCGGATTCGAGGGAGGAAATGAAAGAGATTAAAAATCACTAGTGAGATGCCATGAGTTACAATGGATCAACGGGGGTCTTTCCTTATTAAGGATTGGTTTTTTCTACTAATCCGCGGAGATTCCAGAGTTTGGCTCAAAGGTATTTTTTTAATCTTTCTACTTAAATTTGTTAGATATAGCACAAAACACTGGCGAAATCGTTTTTTTGAATAAACCCTAAAGTCATGGATATACAGGAAGAAAAAATAAATCTGATTTATTGGTTGTCAAATATCAATGACACTAAAGTGATCAATCAAATCAAGGCTATTCAGCTCGAGAACGAAGCGTTAGATATTTATCGCCTCAGTTCAGATGAGAAACGAGCAATAGAAAAAGGTCTTAAGCAAATTGAAGAAGGTAAAGTGAAATCCCATCACACGGTTATGGGTACTATAAAAGCGACTTTCCCGACACTTTTTTGATCAAATATGGAGGTCATATGGACTGACGATGCAGAAGCGGATTTAATCGAAAATCTTAATTATTTGATTAAAGAGTAGTCAGAAAAATCTGCAAGTAACTTGATCAAAGAGATTGATGCTGTCATCGAAATGATCCAAATAAATACAGAGCTGTATACTCTAACTGAGATTCCATCTGTTAGAAAAGCGGTGATCAGAAAGCAAATTTCCTTGTACTATAAGATTGATGGATCAAAATTATATGTGCTCCGAATTTGGAATAATTACAAAAATCCAGACTTTTTAAGGGTTTAATTAGATAGAAATTAATCATAAAAAAGACCTTCAAGGTTTTTGAAACCTTAAAGGTCCTACTCCTATCTACTAAATTCTTGATACTCCTTTTAGGCAAACATCAATTTACCTTTAGGCTTTGGGATTGCCCTCCCAATTTCTTTAGCTGTTTCAATCCATTCTTGAATCACAATCTCAACATTTTGAAGGGCTTCTAAATAACTGATTCCATCGGCAGCACAGCCAGCAAGTTCTGGAACTTCCGCGATGAATGCTTCATCAGCCTCGCTCCAGTAAATAATAATTTCGTATCGTTGATCAGTCTTCACTTTTTTCTTGGCTTAATTGATATTTCAATATGATGAATCTTACTTGTTTTACCTGATAAGGTTTTGCCTTACCATTTTTTTCCTGAAGATTCAGGATTTCTTCCACATCATTTTTGCTGTATATATAATGACTTCCTTTTATTCTCTCCAAAAAACCAAAAATCAAAATCAACTTCCTCAATTCTGGAAAGGTAATGTTAGCGTCTGATCTACCGGAGAGGATTTTTGCTATAAGTTTTTCACACTTACCCATAGCCTAATTTCATCTATTTTTTGAATTTGCTATTCAATTTTGATGTCGATTTCAGCGGTAAATAAAAGACCTTCGAGCTCCGGAATACGCGGGACTCGAAGGTTTTAACTCTTGGTTCTAAACTCTTTATTCTAATATCAATGCTTAAAGTGTCTCACGCCAGTCATCACCATTGCGATGCCGTTTGCGTCACAGTAATCTACGCTCAACTGATCTTTGATAGATCCGCCTGGCTGAACTACCGCTGTGATTCCTGCTTTGCCAGCGATCTCTACACAGTCTGGGAATGGGAAGAATGCATCAGACGCCAAGACTGCGCCATTCAAGTCAAATCCAAATGCTTTTGCTTTGTCGATTGCCTGAAGCAATGCATCCACTCGGGAAGTTTGACCTACTCCGCTTGAGAAAAGTTGGTTACCGTTAGAAAGGATGATTGTATTTGATTTGGTATGCTTACAGATTTTGGCAGCAAATACTAAGGCATCTTGCTCTGCTTCAGTTGGAGCTTTTTTGGTAGCTACTGTGAAATTAGCTTTTGTTTCAGTGGCCAAATCCTTGTCCTGCTCGATCACGCCGTTAAGCAATGTCTTGATCATCTTTGTACCAGGAAGATCCATTTTCTGCTTTAGCAAAATTCTGTTTTTCTTGCCTTTCAATACTTCCAAAGCCTCTTCTGTGAAGTCTGGAGCTATTAATACTTCGAAAAACAAGGAATGCATTTCCTCCGCAGCGTCCTTCTCTACGAGCTGGTTGGTGATCAAAACACCTCCGAAAGCAGAGGTCGTATCAGCAGCAAAAGCTTTTTGGTATGCGGCCTTTACGGTAGTTGCCAAAGCAACGCCACACGCATTGGTATGCTTCAGGATCGCAAAAGCTGTTTCACCTTTGAATTCAGCTATCAAATTCACTGCTGCATCCACATCGACCAAATTGTTGTAGGAAAGTTCTTTGCCATTCAGTTGGTCAAAAAGCTCCTCCATATTTCCGTAGAAATGGGCGTTTTGATGCGGATTTTCTCCGTAGCGAAGTGCTTTGAATTTGGTTTCAGATACTTTAAGTGCAGGAATGTTTTCCTCTTCGTTGAAGTAATTGAAGATATGTGTGTCGTAGTTGGAAGAAACCTGGAAAGCCTGTGCCGCGAAATAACGACGGTCGGCTAGGGTAGTAGATCCATCCTGAGCAGTTAGTTTTTCTTCAAGTTCTGTGTACTGATCTTTGGAAGCAATGATGGTCACATCCTTGTAGTTCTTCGCAGCGGCACGAATTAAAGAGATTCCACCGATATCAATTTTCTCAATGATATCAGCTTCAGATGCTCCAGAAGCTACTGTTTCTTCGAAAGGATATAAATCCACGATCACCAAATCAATCGCTGGAATGTTGTATTCTCCAGCTTGGGCCACATCACCTTCATTATCTCTTCTGTAAAGAATTCCGCCAAAAACCGTTGGGTGGAGCGTTTTTACTCTACCACCAAAAATAGAAGGGTAGCTCGTCAACTCTTCCACAGGGATAACTTCAGCACCTTGCTCTTCGATAAATTTCTGAGTGCCACCGGTAGAATAGATTTTCACTCCGTGTTTTTTCAGTAGGGCGATAATAGGTTCGAGATTGTCCTTATAATAGACAGAGATAAGAGCAGACTGAATGTTTTTTGTAGCCATCTGGGAAATGGGTTGGTTTTTGGTTTTGACAGGAATTTATAACCGCGGAAGCGGAGTGCAAAGGTAGGGAAAAGGTCGGAAAGGGATTGGATTACTCCTGTGAGAATTGAGAACTATGTGTTAGAAATGCGATTTTGAAGTTTATAGAAATGCAAGTTTTGCTGGGTACGTGATCGGAGTTAACGTTCGCTCCCGAACAAAACAGTTCCTGCTCGGACATGCTGGAAATGTGAAACACCGCAAATAGTGATTTAAAGACATGTTTTGGCCTTGGCACAATCTCTGAAAAGTATTAGTGGAATATTACTTAAACCAATTCACTATGACCTTTTCTAAGATTACCTCCTTTGTGCTCCTACTTTTTTTGATGGGAACTACTGCGCAAGCGCAAACGGAAACTCGCAAACCAGGTCATTTTACTGGCATAAATTCTTCTGGTTCCTGGGATGTAATTGTCACGTTGGGAGATGTGGATCAAATCAAGCTAGTATCTCAGGGATTTGACTTAAGTGAGGTTATCACAGAAGTGGAAGACGGTAAGTTAGAAATTGAACTCAGAGATGATGACGATGACAACAGGAATTTCACAGTTTATGTCACTATCATAAAATTAGAAAGCTTAGGCTTGGCTGGCTCAGGAAATATGATTGTAAAATCCCACTTGAATTCAGAGGAATTCAGCATAGGTCAAGCGGGTTCGGGCAATGTGGAAATAGCATTTCTCACTACGAAAAAATTAAACATTGGAATGAGCGGCAATGGTAATATCTCGATTGCAAATGGGAAAGCAGGTGAAGTTAATATCGGTCAGGTGGGATCGGGTGATTTCAAAGGGATTGACTTAATGGGTGGTGATGTGAAAATAGGTAAAGCTGGCTCAGGAGATATTCATGTCGGAGTGGAAGGAGAACTTACCGTAGGTTCAATCGGATCTGGCTATGTTTATTACAATGGAGATCCTACAGATATAAGTAAAGGAGGCTTGGGATCGACTAAGGTGATAAAGAAGTAGCTGGTATAAAGTAGCAAATATCAAGAGTGGAGATTCAAGAGATTGGATCCAAGAACCAAGATTTTAATACATAGACTTTCCTAGTTTATCACCATATGACAATACCTCACTAAAATATTTCACTTTTGAGTCCACTCCTATAACTAGTTTTTGGTGAAAAAAAACGCTTTAAATTTCTTTAAAGGGCACATTTCTTGGGATGAATGCCTTTTCGGAATAGACTCAATTTTAGAATTTTAAAATCTTTCAATCAGTTACATTATGCTCAAAAACTACTTTAAAATACTCATCCGAAATACAAAGAAAAACCCGTTATACATGTTTATCAATGTGTTTGGATTGGCGGTGGGAATGGCTGTGAGTATTTTGATATTTTTATTTGTACAGCACGAATTCAGCTACGATAACTATCATGCAAATGCTGACAGAGTCGTGCGGGTTTCCAGAGCTTGGTTCAATCCAGACGGCGAGATTAGTCTTCACCTGGGACACACCGCCCCGCCTTTTGCGCCATTGATCAAATCTGAATATCCAGACGAGGTGGCTTATGCTGCTAGAATGTTGGAGTCGAATCCTTTGGTGACCAGTGGAGACACTAAATTTATTGAAGATCATTTCACCTTTGCTGATCCTGAGGTATTTGATATTTTTTCTGTTAAGATTTTGGAAGGGGATTCTAGAAATGCATTGGATCAAAATGATGGTCTGATGATCTCTCAGTCGTCTGCGATCAAGTATTTTGGGGATCGCTCGCCGATGGGTGAAGAGCTATTGATAAATCTTAGTGGTCAGCAGTTTACGTTTCAAGTGCGGGGAGTATTTGAGGATTTCCCGGATAATTCCCATTTACATCCCACCTTTTTCGCCTCTATGTGGCCTGTGGTGATGTTTTATGGTGGTCCAGACGCGTTAATGAGTAATTTCGGTAGCAATAGTTTCTCTACCTATTTGCGTTTGAACGAAGGAGTAGATCGATTGGCTTTCGAAGGAAAGCTTCCAAATCTTATCGATAAATATATGGGACAAACCAATGCAGGAGTTCCCATGTCCACAGGGACAAAACTATACCTCTGGCCTTTGGAAGATATTCATCTTTATTCCAATCTGGATACCGAAATCGAGGCAAATGGAGACATTGCTTACGTATATGTTTATCTCGCTGTGGCACTGTTCATCTTGCTGATTGCCTGCATTAATTTCATGAATCTCTCTACTGCAAGGTCATCTCTGAGGTCTATGGAGGTTGGCTTGCGCAAAGTAATGGGTGCAGATAAGAGCAATCTGATCCGGCAATTTATGGGCGAATCATTTATGCTGACTAGCATTTCTATGGGTCTTGCCTTGCTTCTAGTTTATTTATTTCTCCCTGTTTTTTCAGATTTCTCAGAAAAACAATTAAGCTTGAATTTTTTCACAAACCCTGAGTTTTTGCTTGGGATAGTAGGGCTGATCATCGTAGTAGGGCTAATATCTGGAAGTTATCCAGCGCTTTTTCTCTCAGGTTTCCAGCCTGGAAAAGTTCTCAAGGGAGCATTTAAAGCTGGAAAAAGCCATGAGAGATTCCGCTCTGTATTGGTGGTTGGTCAGTTTGCGATATCAGTAGTGTTGATAGTTGCCGTGTTGGTAGTGGTGAATCAGTTGAACTTCATGCAAAGTAAAGATCTGGGTTTTGAGAAAGAAGATATTGTGCTTTTGCCTACCAGTCCGGCAATACAGGAGAATTATACTATCATCAAAGACCGATTGGAAAGTCACACAGGAATCCAGGCAGTGACCGTGTCCAGCAGAGCTCCCTCTGGCAGGTTATTGGACAATAAGGGCAGTTCAGTGGAAATCGATGGGGAACTTACCCAACTGGAAATCCGGATTGCAGATATTGACGTCAGCCATAATTTCATGAAAACATACGGCATTCCCTTGGCAGCAGGACGTGATTTCGATGTGCTTAGGGCAAGTGATTCTACAGAAGCATTTATTCTCAACGAAACAGCCATCAGAGAAATAGGCTGGGAAAGCCCTGAGGCAGCGATTGGTAAGCAGTTTCTCTATGGGGATAAAAGAGGATTTGTGACAGGGGTGATGAAGGATTTTCACTTTGAAAATCTGCACCAGCCCATCGTTCCGCTTCTGTTTGAGATTGGAACTGATGGAAATAATGTGATGAGTATTAAAATTGATGCTACCCAGCGGGAGGAAACATTGGCCTATCTGAAAGAAGAATGGGCAGCTCTTAGACCTGGTTTTCCTTTTGAACCAAGATTTGTAGATCAAGGATTCAATGAGCAGTACGCCGCAGAGCAACGAGTCAAAACCATATTCACTTTCTTTTCGGCGTTGGCAGTACTGATTTCAATTTTGGGACTGTTGGGTTTAGTAACGTTTGCCACAGCGCAGCGCACCCGGGAGATTGGTATCCGAAAAGTGATGGGAGCAGAGACTTCTAATATTCTGGTGCTGCTGGGCAAAGACTTTCTGAAGCTTATGCTTATCGGCTTTTTAATAGCCATTCCCATTTCCTGGTTTGGAATGTCAAGTTGGCTGGAGGGCTTCGCTTATGCTATCGGTATCAGTTGGACAGTATTCCTATGGGCGGGGCTGATTGCCGGAGCGATCGCCGCTACCACCGTGATGTCACAGTCATTGAGAGCAGCTTGGGAAGATCCGGTGAAGAGTATTAAGAGTGAGTGATTTATAGTGTATCAAGTAGTCAGTATCAAGTATCAAGAGTCAAGAGCTTAGAAACAAGAGTTTTATAGCAAATGCAACCTTTAGGATCTGATTTGTATCTACAAGGGGAGCACTGAATTGGTCACGATCTATCGACGTCCCAACTTTACAACCTTTCAACTTTACCACTAAGAAATATTCTAACATCCCAATTTTCCAATTTTAAAACCTTACCACCTTTTAATGTAATTATCATGAAAACCTATTCAAGAATTTTAGTATTTGCAGTCACCGCTATGGTGATGGTATCATGCGTTCAAGCCCAATCGTCGGAAACCAGAACCCCCGGTCATTTCACTAAAGTCCATTCTGGCGGAAGCTGGGAGGTAATCCTAACCGAAGGAAATACCGAAGAAATAAGAATTGAAGTCACAGGTGTTGACCTGAGCAAAGTAAAAACCGAGATTGACGGTGATGTCCTAAGCGTAGGCTTGGTGAGAGGCAACTATAACGATGTTAAATTGAAATTTTTCATCACTTACAAAGAACTTGAAGGCGTGAAATGTTCAGGTTCGGGTACGATTGAAGTGACTTCCCCAGTGAGAACAGAGGAGTTCTATGCAGGTATTTCTGGTTCTGGAGATATCATAATGGACAAGCTTGACACGGAAGAGTTGTCCGTTTCTATTTCAGGTTCTGCCGATCTTACTATCAAAGGCGGCTCGGCAAAAGAAGCTGAAATCAAGCAGTCTGGTTCAGGCGATTTCCATGGTGAAAACCTTACGATTGGAGAATTAGAAGTAAGCAAATCAGGTTCTGGAGATACCCATGTTGGTGACTTGGGAAAAGTATCTGTGAGTGCCTCAGGGTCTGGAGATGTGACTTATACAGGCTCTCCAAAATTGGGTGACATCAAGACGTCGGGTTCAAGCAGCATCAGAAAAAGATAAGTAGGAGTAAATCCACTGGATCCCTCAAGCGAAAGTTTGGGGGGGGGTCGAAAAAATTAACGACAGAGCTCACTAAGAAAGAGAAAAATCATGGTTGCCCTGCTTCTCCGGAAGCTGGACTTGATTTTTTTTTGTAGGTAAACATCAACCATGATTGTAGCAGTTTGAAAGATGGTAATCATATAAGAAAAGGGTTGAACGCCCCGGTATAATAAAGCCCAGATCGATAGGGCTGGGAAGTAATAGGCTATATCTAAGTTCAAAAGCTCTCAAAGAGCGAAATTGGAACGTCTGACTATTGAGCTTTGAGGTTTCTAAAACCTCAAAGCTCTTTCTTTTTAATGCAGTTTTTTATTGCTCGAATTTTTCTTTTAGTATATCCGCTTTTCTATCAAGAATGGACAAAAGCATCATAGGATTTGGGAAACTATGGTACTTAGGCCACTTCGGTCATCTGTTTTCCAGCCATTAAAACAAAGAAAGCAAGGTTACCCGCATCATTGCGGATAAGATCATAACTCTTCTACATCAAAAATCCATTTTCTATAGCATAAGGAGCTGGGATGTTTTCCTCCTCCAGCATCTCAAGAAGATCTATTTCTATCGCCCGCGAGATCGATGAAATAGGCACGTCGTTATAACCTCCTTCAAAAGGATTTTCTGAGTAATCTCCAATTCTATCCACCACGAAAAACGTCCATATAATAATCGCAGAAAAAGGAACGGTCAACCAATAATGCAGCGCACTTGACTCTGCGAAAATATCCAGCAAACCGAAGGGAATCAACCCGCAAAATATATAGGTGATCCATAGACCTGTAGAGGCATATTGCCTTGGAAAAGGAAAGTTTTTGATCCGCTCACTCATTCCTTGGTTTGTGTACAAACTGCCGATCAACTCATGTAGCCGCACTTGCTTATGATCACTGATAAAGTGCTGCTCGTTCAAGGCACCTATTTCCTTACTTTGATTTTTAAGCAATTGGGATGGGATATTGGCCATTGTTTTTAAGCTGGCTAGTTCTTTTTCAGAAAGGTATTTTTCGATTTCTACATACACCCCATCTTTATATTCTTTGATAAAACCAGGAATGAAATTCAGTTTATTTACGGGTAGATTATGCTCCCAAGTCTTTTCATTTCTCATCACATGTTTGAGTGTCAACAGCCAAGCAAGATGTCTGTGTATAATTTTTCTTTTGCTTTCAAAAGGCAGGTCTTTACTCGGGAAACTAAGAATTCCTGTGGCAAAGATTCTACTATCGTTGACTATAGCGCCCCATATTTTTCGGGCTTCCCAGGTTCTGTCGTAGGAACTGTTGTTTTTGAAACCCAAAAAGAAGGCAACTGCTATACCAATTACTGATATTGGTTCCCAAGGAAGTGAAAAAGGAATACCGGTTATTTCATAGAGAATTATGATAACAAAAGAGTACAAAACCCCATAAATCAACGAGAATTTAGACCAGCGAATAGTCATCCAAAAACTGTAATATCTCTTTACGTACATAAAAATTTTGTTTTCATTTAAAGTATCCAAAAGATATCAATATAATCTAATTGTGGACAATAGATTTTATGTCATTTACTTAGTAATGATAATCTTGCGCAGGTATAAAGTATGATAGATCGGTCGCTATGGGCGCTCATTCGTTAAGTGATATTTAATGAAATTAACTTTCAATCAGACGAACTAATCTGACCGTAACGACGTGAATGACTAGAGAACTTTACTCGTTTTTCACGAAAATTTTTCCTTTAAAAACTTATCGCTCCTTATCCTATGGATGATCTTTTAGCCGCCCGGTCTCAGATGGCACTCTCCCGGGGGTTCCATATCATTTTCGCCTGTATTGGTATGGTAATGCCATTTTTCATGGCGACGTCTCATTATAAGTATCTGAAAACCAACAATCCGCTTTACATGGATTTGACCAAATCCTGGAGTAAAGGCGTGGCCATATTTTTTGTGACTGGTGCTGTCTCTGGCACCATGCTTTCCTTCGAGCTGGGCTTGCTTTGGCCAGAGTTTATGCTTCATGCGGGCCCCATCTTTGGGATGCCATTTTCATTAGAGGGAACAGCGTTTTTCATTGAAGCGATAGCCTTGGGATTTTTTCTTTACGGTTGGGGCAAATTCAAACCTTGGTTCCATTGGTTCACAGGAGTAGTAGTGGGAATTAGCGGCTTGGCATCAGGAATATTAGTGGTCGCGGCAAATGGCTGGATGAATAGCCCTAGTGGATTTGACTATGTGGACGGTAAATTCTTAAATATAGATCCGATTGCAGCCTTGTTCAATGATGCGTGGTTTACTCAGGCATTGCACATGAGTTTGGCAGCTTTTACTGCCACGGGTTTTGCAGTAGCGGGTATTCATGCGTATATGATGCTGAAGGGGAAAAATAAAGAGTTTCATCGAAAAGCTTTTACCATTGCCATAGTTTTTGGGGCGATTGCCGCTCTCCTTCAACCTATTTCTGGAGATATTTCTGCTAAAGATATAGCCGTGCGACAGCCAGCGAAACTGGCAGCAATGGAATCACACTTTGAAACGAGTAAAGCTGCACCTTTGATTATCGGCGGGATTCCTGATGTAGAGGCTAAGGAAGTAAACTATGCGATTAAAATCCCGGGTGCTTTAAGCTTCCTCGCTCATGGTGATTTTGAAGCGGAAGTAATTGGTTTGGATCAGTTCCCAGAGGAACATCACCCACCTGTAACGGTAGTGCATTATGCTTTCCAGATCATGGTAGGTTTGGGATTGGTGCTGGTCGGCTTGAGTTTGTTGTATTTTATTTCCCTATGGAAAAAGAAAAACTGGCAAGTCCAGCGTTGGTTTCTGTGGCTTTTTGTCCTCGCAACTCCACTGGGATTTATTGCGCTGGAAGCGGGATGGACTGTCACCGAAGTAGGAAGACAGCCGTGGATTATCTATGAAATTATGCTGACCAAAGATGCCGTGACCCCAATTCCTGGTATCCAATATTCATTTTTCATATTCACTGCGATCTATGTATCGCTTGCGGGCATAGTTTCATTCCTGCTGTATAGACAAATCAAAGCTTTACCTGAGTCCTTAAAGAAGAATTCTCACGCATCGACAGACTCTTAATCCGAACTTATGCTATATATAGTTATCATATTCCTTGGCCTGTCACTGTTGATGTATGTAATTCTCGGCGGAGCTGATTTTGGAGCTGGCATTCTTGAAATGTTTACTCCTGCGTCCATGCGGGAGCAACTTCGTGACATAACTTATAAGACCATCGGGCCGATCTGGGAAGCTAATCATATGTGGTTGATTATTGCTATTGTGATTCTGTTTGTGGGCTTTCCGTCTATTTATACCACGCTTTCTGTGCATTTGCACATTCCTCTTGCACTGATGCTTATTGGAATCATAGGACGAGGAACGGCTTTCGTTTTTAGACATTATGATGCGTATCAGGATGATATGCAGAAAGTCTATAATTTCATTTTTACTTATTCAAGTTTTATCACGCCGTTTTTTCTCGGGCTAATTTTCGGAGCGGCTATTGGCGGTCAGATTGATTCTGAAGCCATGGGGTTTTATGAAGCTTACATCCATCCTTGGTTTAATCTTTTTAGTATTTCAGTGGGTGTGTTCACCATTGCTATCTGTGGATTTTTAGCAGCTGTATTTTTGGTTGGCGAGGCCAAAAAGCCTGAAGTCAAATTGTTCGTCGTAGGAAAAGCAAAGCTATTTATCGTGTTCACGGTGATTGCTGGCGGTTTGGTTTTCGCTGCTTCAATTATAGATGAAGTGCCTTTGGTAGGTTTACTCTTGAAGGAGTGGATTACTATCGGGACGTTGGTGCTGGCTACTTTGGCTGTGGTTTTACTTTGGATGAAACTCAGGGATGGAAGTAAAATAATGGTTCGCTTACTCAGTGGGTTTGTGGTAACTGCTATACTTGTAGCTTTCGGATATCACTATTTCCCTGACATGATCATCACCAAGTCGGGTGAGAATCTGTCGGTTTTTAATTCCTCAGCTATAGGCAAACCCATAGATACCCTAGCTTGGGCGTTGCTGATCGGAAGCTTGTTTATTCTGCCCTCGCTTTTGTATCTGTTGTATAGTTTTCAGGGAAGTAAGGAGCCTGAAGAGACATTTGAGTAGCAAGTATTAAGAAGCAAGATTTAAGAGACTGGAACCTGAATTTTGGAGATTTTAGTCATATAGAGAGTTTGAGAATTTAGGAAAGTTTTCTGTTCGTAAGTCTTTGCCATCTTTCCACTTGCAAACTATTTTAACTTGACCGAGAGCGAACAAAACTGTCCGTGTTGTAAATTTACAAAATTCAGAATACCCAATTTTCTGCAATTTGAAGCTGTTTTTAGTGGCATAAAAGTGGAAATGTATATAAGTGCAATAAGTCCAAGTATATAAACTCGAACTTATGCAAAACACAAATGATCCAAGTCTGAAGACTTGAACCAAAAGCTCAATACATAACACCATGCTCAAGAACTACTTTAAAATCGCCTGGAGAAATCTTCTGAAGAAGAAGGTTTATTCCTTCATCAACATCATAGGATTGGGCGTAGGCATGGCCTGCTGTGTGCTCATTTTTATGTTTGTACAGGAAGAGCTTTCTTATGACAATTACCATGAAAAAGGCGATAGAATCTACCGTGTAACGCATGGTTCGATTTCTCCGGAAGGAGTGACAGAGGGATCAGAAGCTGAGCCTTTCTGGGTTTGGGGAAATGCTCCGGTAGGTCCGGCTTTGCATGAGGAATTCCCGGAGATTGAGAAGGTTGTGCAGTTCTCCGGACGGTCAGACCTGTTGCTCAGCTATGGGGAAACAGCCCAGCAGGAAGATGGCGTGTTCTTTATGGATTCCACCGTATTTAATGTGTTTTCTTGGCAGCTACTCGAAGGTAATGCCAAAACTGCGCTGGTCGCTCCTTTTAGCATTGTGTTAACTGAAAGTACAGCTAAGAAATACTTCGGAGATGAAGAGGCTTTGGGCAAAACGCTGAAAGGAAGCGCATCTGC
>Ga0105054_10002966_pt1 | contig 26767 bp, 36 predicted proteins | sample BON02_FD_78091 | JGI IMG/M metagenome (GOLD analysis project Ga0105054, IMG submission 78091) | Freshwater microbial communities from Lake Bonney liftoff mats and glacier meltwater in Antarctica - BON-02 (megahit assembly) | ecosystem: Environmental > Aquatic > Freshwater > Ice > Glacier...
CACCTCGACGACTAACGCATTCGGCTTGTGAACAACAGGGCGACCTGCCATCGCTGGGACAGCGCACATCCGCGCGAAGGCCCGCCAGTTCGCGACGTGCTTCGACACCTCAACCATGATTCCGCGTCCAATATGTTTTTTACTCCCCTGCGGTCGTGGAACCGCGATGATTTCGTATTCAACCAATTAAGCACCTCATCATTCTGTCAAAAAAACGCGGACTCATTTTTTATCCGCAGAGGATGAGCTGAAGTCGACATCCTCGATCGGTTGGTTCATCGCGACAGAACCGTGCCGATTCACCCCTGGAGCATTTAAGGCATGACAGGGAGACCGCCTTTTTTCATTGACTTGGCTGTGCTGGATTCGAACCAGCCATGTCCGATTTATCTGCACCCTTTCGGGATCGGACCTCAGCATCTATGCGTTTCACCGCCAACGCCGACAGCCACCTCCGGCCATTGACGCATCCGGAATGAGAGGCTCTGTTATCATCGGCCCCCGCGATCCACCTCAACGCTTTCGCTCAACGGGTAGAAGTGTCGATTCTGTTTCTGAAAACTCGTCAACGCATTGGGATATCCTTTCGTTCATAAGGTAACCGGGACACTTTTGGGGGCCGATCCCGACAGAAGCCCTCATCCAAAACCCGGCGGACCCTTGCCCTTGCCGGTTACTGATTTACCGAATCCGCTTAACCACGATTGCACCGCCCTCAATCGACCGAGTTGACCACCGCCACTCGCGGCACTCAGGATGCTTCTTCCGAAACTTTCCGACCTGCGACTGCACTTGATAGCAGTCCAGCGTGCGGATAATTCGTTGCTCGCCGACTTGCCATTCATGCCAGCGACGGGCGATTGGCTTATGTGCCGTCTGCATCTGTTTTCCCCTTCGACAGCAGGTCGAACACCTCTTTGCGATGCACCGTGAGATCTGGTGGTGCCGTGATTCCGATCCGAACTTTATCGCCGCGAATTGAAAGGATCTGGATGCGGATGTTGTCGCCGATTACAATCTCTTCACGCGACTTTCGGCTTAGGCAAAGCATTGAAAAACCTCCTGTTGAAATGGTTTGAAAAAAGAACACCCCCGCGAATAATTCGCGCCGAAGATCAGCCGTAGAACCATCCGTGCTCCGGGGTGTTTGGGGGACGCGTTAAAACTCTTCGTCGCCGATTGATCCGCCAACAACGGCGATAGCACAAAACACAACACCGATCGTTATGAGTATCGGAATCACAAAATCACATAGAAAATCAGTCACGCTATTCTCCTGATTCGAACGCCTGATGGCGTGTCTTTTGTTTCTTCGATGTCCGTGATCGTCCACTTCCACTCTCTGCATTCCGGGTGCCGTTTGCGGTTGTGCGCGATTGCAAATTGTGCTTCACGCCTGGTTTTCCCAGGCATGTCGTTCCAGTCGTCGATGTTTGTAAACTCATGCAATTCCCATGGGTGTGGCTGTGCGGGCATTTAGCGACTTTCGCTCGTGTGTTTCACGAAATTCAAAACTTAACCGATGCGTGACGGCGGCAAAACGGAATCATCCGGCTTCACAACCGGCCATCGACGCCCGCGTTTACTCCGCTGACTCAGCAGGGCTCGTGCATCGACGACGGAATGTTTTTGGCAGAGAATCAGCCACTCACTCATCTCTGATATCGACGTGCATCCAAGATCATCTTGGAGCTGCTCTCCGAGCGCGAGTGCGTAATCGGATAGATAGATTGTTCGTCGATTCGCACGAATCATTTTTATCCTTTGGAGAAAACGGGGCGACAATCATCGACTGCCGCCCCGCCAAGTTCGCCACCCACGCTGTTTGTAGCCGCTTGCTTATGGCGACACATGGATGGCGAGAGATTCAGATCCCGACTGATTCAGCGATCCTGTTGATAATCTTGCCGGAAAATTCTTCGGCGTACAGCCCATCAACGTCGCTGAACCCCGTCTCATTGCATTCATCGAACAGTGACTCAAGCGTATCGATCTCGCTGATTTTGTAGCACGCCCCGTGCTTCCATCTGTATGAGCCACCTTCGAGCGAATCCGTTCCACCAAATCCTTCGGCAAGTAACAATCGACCATGCGAGTGATGCTGAATGATTGCCCTAGCCTGAATCATGTCGTATGCCCCGCGTCGGCTGTCGCTGTCGATCAGTTCGTTTTTCTTCGTTGTTGTCGTAGCCATCTTCAATTCTCCTGGCCTTGCGGGCCGACTTGTAAAAGGAAATATCCCGGTCTCACTGTGAGACCGGGGTTGCGTGTGAATTACACAAAAAACTTCGTCTGACTTTCCACCATTGAATTCATCTTTTCTTCTGACTCAAATTTCATTGACCGCTTTTGTCCACCACCTTCCACCACCACAAACCAACTTGTGTTTCCTTTTGCGGTTGTGATTTTCACGGGAACCGTATCACCAGTTGGTGACTTTACGTTTCCTGAAATTTCTGCGATTAGTTCGCAGATCACATTTACATTTCCCTGAGCAATTTTGATTTGAGTCATTGTAATTCTCCTGGCCTTTGCGGGGCCGACTTGTTTTGTCCGAGTCAGTCAGTTCCAACTCGCGACAAAGGGAGTATCGTCTATATTGCTTGCAAAGTAAATCTTATTGGGTGTTGAATTACAAAGATTTCAGAAAGTATTTTTTCTGGCCCGAAAACGCAGCGAGCCTGACCGATCGGTCAGGCTCTCCCATGTGCTGCGTTTTTGCGGTCCCGTTTTAGTGGGGACTGCTGGCCGTAACTATGCTTCATCGACCCCAGGCAAATGCCTCACTATGCGATCGTCACCCGGAACATCCTGCGTTACTCCATCCCATGCTCGACCGTTTCCTTGACGCCACTGAGGGGGAAACAACTTGCTGTTTGTTCGATGAATGATGAACGGCGTTTCATTGTGCGACACGATCAAAACATTCTTCGTGCTGTTCACCGACGACAAGCATTTCCAGAGTGACTTATCACCCATCGCGTCCAGTGCCACGCGATACGTATCCTGATCACCAAACATGTGCTTGTAGTATAAGTCGCTGTGCTGATTCATCCACTGGATGATGCAAATAAACTTCCAGCATCGACCTCGATCGATCAGCATCTGTCCACCTTGCACTGGTGGAATATCCCTCGTGGCTTTTGGCCAAACCTTATCCCATTTAATGCTGTCTTTTTGGTTCGGCGTATCCTCCCAGTATTGGAATGGTTCTGACGTCGCCAGCCCCTGAATCAGATCAGTTGGATCTTCAAGACAATACGCATCGGCATCCAGAAACAGAATGCGTTCGAACTTCGTATTCGCCATTGCCCAGACTTTCGACTCCCAGCCTCCGAGGATTCTCGCACCGCCATTCGCAGCTGCATGAACATACGTGTCTACAAACCGCACGTCACCGCAATCCGTGACATCGTCACGCTTCACTGGTTCTAAGTCGCCCCGATACCAAACCTCAACCGGCAGCGTGCATCCAGACTCTCGCAGCATCTTGATTGAGACCGCAATTCCCGCCCAATACTTCCCGCCGCCCACGGTAACGATACCATCGCCCTGCATTGCTGGCACTTGCGGAAACTCGTAGCCGCGTTCCTCAACCATTTTCGTGAGGATGTTTCTGAACTCGCTGATTGTCGCTGGCAGGTTCGCCCAATCGGCATTGTGTGTCGCCTGACAAGGGACGCACGGCGTTAGGTCTTTAATCCCCGGTGCAATCACAGGAATACTGACTTGAGACAATGCCGCTGGAACCAAAACGCCAGTCGCGTCTGCCATGCGTTCCATTAGTCGCGTCAACTCCGCCCCCGATTCATGCGTGTAGAGACGACGATGCCCATCGTTGGTCATGCTTCCGGCCCGTGCCGTTGCATTGCGGAATAGGAACAGTTCAGATTGTTCGAGGGGAAGTTTACCGAGTTGTGTTTTCATAGAGTCAACTGAATGGGACATGGGATATCTGAACATTCCAATTTGGTTGTGAGACATTCGCGAGCGCCCATGTACCAGCGCCAATACCATCAACAGGGCAAGCGGGCAAAAACATCGCAGAAAATGGCCCTATCGTAGACAGCGATGGTGCGTACGATGGAATAAGCCTGTACGTATTGTAGGTGTAGAAAAACGAGTAATTGCCGTACTTAATGCCATCAATGGTTATGCACGTGGGATTTGAAGACCACATTGGCCCAGTGGCACGAGTGAAATCACATGGGCCACCGCCTTCAAATGGATGTCGCTGCGACGCCATGGCCTGAAACGAAGCCGCCCCACAATTCGTTACTTTAATCGCGAACTCGCCATTTCCTGAAGTCAACTGGCAGCCACCAAGTCCGCTATACACCGCTTTCAAATACATGATGCGAAGCGAATTCACCGGCTCTGGGCAACAGCATGTTGCGATCGGCGGCAGCTTCGGAGTCGCACAGATATTACATCCTTCCACCCCTGTCTTCGGCATGAACTCATTGCCACACAATCCACGGAAGTGGAGCCCGTCTGGTTGCGTCCATTCGCGGCATACTTCTGTCATGACGCCCGCCTGATCGTGATGGACGATGGAAACGTTGTTCCAGATAGGTACCCAAGCAATGATCCCCCGGCATTGTAATTCAACGTGAGGGTTTCAGGGTTTCCACATGGATATGTGACATCCCACATAATATGAGCTTTTGAGCTAAGATCTGTACCACTTGCCGGGAGCCGAGGCTCTATGAACGTACTATCGGCGGGCGCAGAATTCGATTGCCATGTCGGAAATGAGCAGCTTCCGGGAAACCTAACTAGCTTATCGGAAACTGCCGTATAGTACCCATTGCAACACAGATGAAGCTGGGCTGAGCTATGCCCAATAGTAGCCGATGTTAAATACCACGAGTAGGATTTGAAAGCAAGGTGAGGAGCATATGTAAGTGTCCCTGTGGTAAACCCTATTCCGAAAGCATTTCCTATTTGGCATGTTGGGTCAGAAACAGTACATCCTACGGCGTTTCCGATTGGTGTTCCATTTTGGCCGAGACACTCTGGTATGTTCTCCCATGTCCAGTCGGCGTGAAATGCGGGTTGATTGCCACCTCCAGACTTACAGGTATAAAGTGTTTTACTCCCATTGGGTAGCTGATTTGGGCCGTCATGGGTAAACGAAATCCGCTCCTGCATAAAATCATACACTTTTGGGCAATTGTACAACGTTCCGGCAGAATCTGCTGTGATCCCTCCTGGGCGGTATTTCCTTTCGAGGAAGCCATGAAACGATGCCTCACCATTACCCCATGCACAGCCAGACGTGTTCGTAGCTGCCCCATAGGATACATGCAGCGGCAGTATTGTTATTTGGTCTGGACCATAGATATTCACTGATCGTGTAATCTCAGCCGTGGTTCCAAATTCTACGCCTTCGCAGACAGGGAAACCGGTTACAGGAGTCCATGTGAATGTATTAGTTAATGGACCGGCAAGGCTGCCAGTAATTGCGAACGGAGAAACTATGTCCCATCTTGCGGGAAATACTTCCGCTGGATCACTGCATCCGAAGCAACCAACGGGCGGAGGAATCCTCTCTGGATTCACACAAACCGGACACCCGCCTTGCCCTTCAATCGGAAACATTTCGTCTGTGCATTTTGGATTGAAGAAACCAGCCGGCCGCTTCCATTCCCTGCATACTGGTGATGGCCCAACTATCGTCATGACGACCCCCCAGACGCAGCAGGAATAACAGGCGTAACACAAACCTGACACTGCGTCGAGTCGTTCGCTGTCTCAGCTTTCAGTGGCATCAGGCACAACCCTTGAAAGGATTGCTCTGCCGAGAGCGACCATGTTTTGCAGACTGCTGTCATTGGTTAAGATCCTGACGGTGCCGGAATCGTACCGTCAACGCACAGTTGCAAACTCAGAGCCGCACCAAGTGCCGACCACGTCAGAGTCAACGTGCCATCCATTGTAGTGGCTGACGTCGCATCTGACCCATTGAGATACGCCGCCGTTAAATCAGCTCCAATATCCAGTGCCCACGTGCTTGTTCCAGAATCCCAGACCACAACATACGTCCCGGCAGGAAATGTAATGCTTCCATGCGTCTGCTTGAATATCTGTGCCGTCATATCAAATGACCAACGCGACGTTGTTTCAATGCCGTGTACGATGATGTCCCCATTCGCGATACAAACGCAGGCACAACTTCCTGCCGAGCCACCACCGCCGCCGCCGCCCTTCTGTTGCTGCCATCGTGCCCGATGCGGAGTTTCGTTCTGCATTCGCCGCGCGACTTCGCGAGCAATCTTTTTGTACTGCTCAGCACCTTCGCGGTTGAATACAATAATTTCGTCAGACATGGATTATCTCACGTAAACGGTAGAACTGAAAACGCGAGTGTTTCATAAACTGCAAACGAAAGAAAAACGCTGTTAGCTGGCGAAGGATCGGCCAACGCCACACCGCTGCCATCCAGTGGAACTGGCGCGGCTGGAAGTTCACTGTCGTTTGGCGCGGGGTTGTAAATGTTTTTGATTCCGCTTGGCGGCCCGCCTGATGTCCGCTCTCGAAATCCTGCGTCAAGCGGCTCAAGTAGCCAGCCGTTTTTTTGCAGGTGAATCGTAAACTGAACGGTTCTGAATGTTACTCCGCTGCGGTATTGTTTTTCACCGACAGTGACAGATTGTATTTTGGCTTTGCCGACACCAATGCTGATTCCATCGATCGAAAACACATCGGAGTTCACTGCGTCCTGATAGGTCAGAATCCATGAAGGAACGGCTATTAAGTTTTTCGTCACACTGACGACGCGTCGTGAATCGTCCATCATGTTGGGTGGATCAAACGGATCACCTGCACTGTTGACGATTCCGCTGCCGTTCTTGTCAAAAATCGCCGGTCGCTGGAACTGCTCTGAATTCCAGTTGATTGCAGCCGCGTCATTGACTGGATCTTCAGCCATTTGTCGCTCTGTCGTGTATTCGGCCGTTGCCGTCCAGCCACGCCATGGCGTGGCTGGATCGATCGATAAATCGGTACACCACGCGAACGCATCGTCGGGATGCACGGAACCAATCACAGGCAGGCTCGCATGTGATCCGACGTGATACGCTCGCTCTGTTTTTACTGACGTGTCCAGCTTAAAAACTCGCGAATATGATCGCGTGCCTTTAGAGTTTCTGGCCTGCGCGTGAACTTCTCCGAGGTAGGTAATCGTCATTGCTCAGCCCCTTGTAAATCTGCTGCACCAGCCGCGATTGCAAACTCTGCCTGCTCGCCAGTCAGCACATGCCCGCGACCATGCACGCAAAACAACTGCACAACCGGACTGTCTAAGTTCGACGGGTCTTCACGCACTTCGCGAGCGTACGCAATCGCCGCTTTGTCCGATGCTGGCCATTGTGTGGCGTCGATCTCCCAGATTTTTTTGACTACTGCTCTAATCATCCGCCGGCCCCGATAAATTGCATTGTTTTTGGTTTTGCTGGCTTCAGTCCTGCAATTAGGTCTTTCGTTTGCTTTTCAGTCGCTTTCACGACTGGATCTCGTGACGGTCCAAGCATTGCCTGCATCAGAGTTGAAAACGCCTCGGTCGATCCCTTCTGCATTGCGCCCGCGAGCTTTGGAGTGTCGTCGAATTTTTTTGCATCCGGCTCATTAATCTTGTCGCCAGTTAAAATGTTTTCAGCCGTTTTTATCAAATAGTTCACCGTCAGCTTACCGGCGCCAATCGCTTCGCCTGCTTTCAGTTTTGCCGCTTCGATTCTGGACGATACCCCAGCCCATGCGTCGCCCATTAACGCACCGAGTTTCTGCCCCGTGTCCGCTGGTGCTTCAACTGGTGTCATGTCTGCGATCGGTGGAGCAGCCGGAGCTGAGTTCAGCTTAGTGATTAGGTCACTGAGCCGAGAGTTGGCAGCGTCAATGCCGGCGTTCGGGTTTTCAGCAGTGCCTCCGGCGCCCGTTAGCTTGCCACCAAGATATACGCCTATCGCGGCCCCTGGGTTTAAGTAACTGGAAATTTCCAGAGCTTTCGAAGCAGCGATGCCGACAAACTCATCGAACATCTGCTTCCACTTGACTTTCAGATTCTCGATCGCAACCGTAATGGATGCGTCGATCACGTCTCCGAGAAACTGCCACTTTCCTTCCATTGAATTGAATTTGCGGAACAGCTCCGTGACTGGTGGAATAAGTTCGCTGATTTTTGTGCCGACCAACGTGAACCCCGGAGCCAACCCGACGACTACCTGATCGATCAAAGCCGTGAACGCAGCTTTCATTTGTCCGAGCGCGTCGTTTGCCGCCTGTACCTGTGCGAGTCCAGCTTCGTCGATTCCAATGCCGAGCGACCTTGCTTTTTCCATCAAGCCGACAACGCCTTCCATGCCGTCGCTAAACAGCGGTATCATTTCAATACCGGATTTGCCGAATACCTTAACCGCCGCCGCCGCTCGTTCCGCTGCTGTCGGTAGCTTCGATATTTGCTCAGCGATCTTCAGAAACTGTGCCTCGGGCGACAGTCGCTTGAGTTCTTCCATCGATAGATTGAGCGATGAAAAATCAGCTTCCCCCTGACCGATTACGATGGTCAGCTTTTTGATGGCCGTCGATACTTGATCGACACTGACTCCAGACTGATCAGCAGCGAATTCCAGCCGCTGCAGGAACGCACCGGACACCCCTGTTTTCTGCGCTGTCTTTGCGATTTTGTCGAGAGCATCGATACGCGATGTCAGGCCATAAATTGCGACACCCGCACTGACTGCACCGGCCGTAAGTGCCAGCAATCCAGCTTTGACCGGATTAAGAAATGACGCACCGACCTTGCCGAAGTCGCTGAGCGTCATCTTGCTGGTCTTCATTTTCTTGTCGAACTTGGCCGTGTTCGCAGAAAGATCAACTACAAGATCACCGAGGCCCGGCATTGTTCGAATCCTTTATTTTTTGCAATGCGGCGTAGTCAATCACTTCGTCCTGATCTTCCTGGCATTTCAAGTATGTCTGAAGATGCTCGATCAGATTTTGCATATCTTCGTTTTCTACTTTCCCCGGTATAACTGCCGCCATTAAGTGAGCAGTTTGCCACGCCGTTCGAATGTCCTCTCTCGTGTCTCCGTACGGCTCAACCCTCGCAATCGCGATCTGACAAGCCCACTCGAAAGGCGTGTGCTCCGCTTTCAGATTCCACCAGTCGAGTCTATTAACGGAACGTGCGAGCCTCGCGGCGAATCTCGCCTCGCCGTCCCCGATTAGTTTTTTACCAATGCTTCCAGTTGCTTTTCCGTCGCGTCTGAGGACAGTTTGAAAATCACACCGACGATTTGGTTTTGAATGTCGAGTCCGATGTCAGCGGCTTCCATCGCGGCCATCACACGCCCACCGAATTGCTTCGGTGACTCTTCCGCCGTCTTAGTGAATTCACGCTCGCCTGCATCGTCTACGATGCCAAAGCCAAGCGTGTATCCGATAGACTCATCGTCGTTCGAAAACTCTCGTACGACTTTAAGTTGCCCGTGTGTCAATGTTCGAACATGAATCTGTTCGCCATTTAGCAACGTCACCGGATACGCCAAACGCTTCGCCATTCGTTCAAGCAAGCTCATCTATTTCGTTTTCCTGTTTGGCGTCCTGATACGCTTGCCAGTTTGGCCCATGTATCTTTTCGCCGTCTTTGTTGTAGCCCAAAATCACATCAACACGATACAGTTCTCGGTCGCCCACATCGCTGATTCCGAGCGTATCCATTTTGTACTCAACTTGCTTTGAAGCGAGTTGATCCGCAGACATCCCGCAAGCGTCGGCACACTCTTCGTCGATCGGTTCGGCCTGCCCAGTGCGACACAACAAAACTGCTTGTCTGCCTTCAAAAATCGTGCCTTCTGGAAAATACGGAACGGGAGCCGAGCCCGGACTTGTCTTGAACTTCACAAGTGACTTTTGCTGTTCGGTGAGAGCTGAGGCGTCTACCCATTGATCAAGTTTCAATCGTGACTTCATTACGCTGGGGCTCCGGATGTTTCGATTGTGAACGTGGCTTTAACAGCATCGGCAAGCGCGACGTTTTTGTCGCAGCCGAATCCGGCCCCACTGTAGATTGCAGATGTCGGTGCTGCGTCTGCGTAAGTGAGCTTGAAGTTCGTCGCGACTGGTGCAGCAATCAATGCGATGAATGCGGCATGGACCGCATCAGCAGGATCGTAGAGACCCTCCGCTGAGATTGTGCAGGGATCAGAAAAGCCGTTCGGTGCTTTCGTCATAAAGGCACTCGCAGCGTCGAGCGTGGTTGTGTCCATCGTCTGCGACTTTTCACCACTGATACTGATTGAAATCAGTTGCGGGATTGCGGTGTAGACTGCATCGATTGACATCAGTAAAGCGGTGCCCTTAGATTTGATTTTCGCTGCCATGTTATTTCACTTTCTGAAGTTTTTTGATTTCTTTTGTCAACTGTAATGCGCCACGCTTTATCATTTCGGCGTTAATCTGGCCCTTGCTTTTTGAGTACGCGATTCTCGCAAGCCCCGGTTGCATTGATGGCATTTTTCCTCTGTCGCTTCCTGATTTTGTCGTTCTCGTTTTTGTGCCTGCAACCCACCAATGAATGTTGTTTCGAGAAATCCCTACGCCACTGCGTTTTTTCCGCACGACAGGCTTTGCATCTTTTTTCTTTCCGATCCCGAACCCGACCTTTGCCGCGATTTTCCGTGAGCCTTTTTTGAATCGACTCTTTACGCCCAACTTGCCTTTTTTTGCCTTCGGGTCGAGATCCTTTTTCATCTGTTTGCCGATGACATTCAGCCCACCGCGAATGGCCGCCCGAAGCACCGCAACTTTGCCAGTATTCTTCAGAACGTCCATCCGTTTCAGGATCGTCTCCAGTCCGTGAACGTTCTGCGACATTAGCTAGCCTCGACCTCAACCCTCAATCCAATCGCCGCCACGAACAGCAGTGATTGCCGCAAGATTGCCTTGTCGGGTATTTGTCCGCCTAAGATTTGAGCCTGCCATACTTTCACCCGCAAATCTGCCGTGTCGTAATCGTTGAGCCTCTGGTAAATCTGACGAACGATCAGTTTCAGCGGATCAATCGATGCAGGAAGTGTGTTCCTGACTTTCGCTCTGACCCACACGTTTATTTGATGACTTGTGCGGTCTTCTAGGTCCAAAGTCTCCTCAAGTTGCTCCTCAGTATCCGAAGCCACATCAACCCGCAGCCTGGTAATTTCTTCAAGCGGATCGATCGCCTCATCGGTGTAGACTGCTGTTAGGTCCAGCGAATAGAGCGTGCCGGTATTGACACGAGCTACGATGGCCTGCATTGCCTCAACAGATGGTGCGATTGTTACCGCCATTTAGATCGGCCCCACCAGTTTTGTGTGAATTCGAATCATCTGCGGGGACAAGATTTGAAACACCTTGTCGCCCGCAGATGGATTAACTTCGTAGATTTTTCCGCCGCCTGATATTCGATCGCCTTGCAGCGGTACTGCGTACGGCAGAGCGGATGTCAGACCCTTGAAATCCACCGGCCTGACTTCGATTTCGTTTCCATCCGCAGCCGTCATAACCATTGGACTGCCTGCGGATTTTGCGAGCGTGACTGTCGTTGACGAAGAGCCACGACGATAGACAAACGATTCCCCAGCGATTGCAAGGAGATCAGTTGTCATGTCGCCAATGTCGTCGTCAAAGTCAGACATTGATCAGCTCGCAACCAAAGGCAGCGTGTACCACTGAGTCGCAGAGGAAGCGATGAAAGTAACTGGGATTAAACCTGTGGTGAGACTGATTGCTGCGCTGGCCGACAGTCCGTTGATGACTGACCCACTGACCGGATAAACCTTGAGCACGCCGGACGTGACTCCCTTGACGATAATTTGCGTTCCTGGCACGGCAACCGGCAGAATCACGCCCTTCGTGCCATCGGCACCTGTGACGACATTCAACCCGTTCGACAACCGAGCAGCGTCACCGATAACAGTTCCGGCGGCGGTTACAGCAGCGACGCCGATCAGGTTTGATTGGCGATTCAGATTGACAATCGCGTAATCGTCACCGCTGGCACTTGCCTCAGCAGCTACGCCCGCATATACCCCCACGCCAAGTTGATTGGCTGCTCCACTCGATTCGTCGCCCGAATCTGGCGAGCCAGTCGCGTTCCAGTGGACCGGCAGACCGCGAACGATTGCGGCTGTGGTTTTTGGTAGCTTGAAAATTCCCTCAACTGCGAGCGAACCTTTGACGTCCGCCGCGATATCGGTAACCACAACTCCAACGATGCTGTTCAGAATAACGACGCTTCCGCCGGTGACTGCTGCTGTTGGTGTGTAATCGATCGCGCAGGCGTCGCTGTGCGTTAATGCTGGCGTTTGAGCCATCTTCGTAACCTCCTAAACTTGCTTCAAAAGATGCCCGCCGGAACTCCCGGCGGACTCATATTGTCATCGTCACGAAGTGACTACGTTGCACCCTTAACCATCAACGCGTTGAGATATCCGTCACCAAGGTCACAACCGAAGTCGTGATATCCTCGGAACTGAATTCCTAATGTGTTGAAGTCAGCGTCTGCTGATTCAATCGTTGGGGTTTCTGTGCCATTCAAGAACGACACAACAACAGGGCTGCCCATTGACTTCTCACCGAGCAGGTACCAAGCCGTAGTGCTGTTTCCGCTGATCGATGAATCCGACAACTGCGGAGCCACGATCGGGTTGTACTTGCCAGCGAACGTGTTGACGTCGCTGACTTTTACGCTGCTGTTATTTCTACCAACGTACAGTGCGTCTGCGATCGTTTCGAGTTCTGGAGGAACAAGCAGAAACTTAGCTGTTCCACCAACTCGTTTCGACCCATCGGCTGTCGGGCTTGTGCGTGAACGCCATGCCTTCTGACCGAGACCAAGACCGACGCCATCGGTTCCAAGGTTCGTTGTTGAACCGGCGATATAGTTCGTCCGACCAGCGGTGAAGATTGTTGCAAGGTTTCCGAGGAACGTTTCCCAGAACAGATCGTTTAATTTAATCGCGCCGCCGCGACCGATAACACTTCGAAGTTCGTCGAATGCTCCAAGGTCATCATTGATGATGTCCTTGCGAGTCAGGGCGAACATTTTCGCGTAAGTATCAACCGCACGTGAAAACTGTTCTTCTCCGATTTTGCCGTGTTTGATCACGCCGCCGGGACCGAGCTTTTCATAAGTCATATCATCGAGCATACGATAGCTTGTAACCGTTTTGAAGTCGTTGACAGACTTGATCTGAGCGATCTCACGCCAGACTGCATCCTCTTCCATGTAGCCCTGCAAGATTTCCTTATTGGCTACGTTGGACAGGATGCCAGGCAAAGAAAGGGCTGTGAATGCCGCCTGAATGTTCCGGCCATCCGGACAAGCGTACGACAGCACCTCACGCAAGTTGCCGTCGTTGACAGTCATGCCTGCATGTGATGGCATACCGTTTGCCGAAGCAACCACCATCAACATTTGCTTTAGGCCAATACGACCCTTGAACTGCGAATGAGCAGCCTGCAAAATCTTGTCGTCGAATTGTTTTTCGACGTCCTTCTGTCGTCGGTTTATGCACAACGCAGCCTCAAGCACCTGTGCCTGATTCTCTGGAGCATTCTGAGCTGAGCCGAACGAAGTCGGGCGAACACTGCCCGACTGAGCCTGAGCTTTCAGTACCGCGTTTTCCGTCTTGTCACTGCTCCAGCCTTCAGCGATTGCTGTGGCCTGGATCGCCGGATGTTTGGCGGTCAATACTGTGATTGCTTGCACGCGGCTAGCCTCTGCGGCGAGTAGCTTTCGGTTCGAGTCAATCGTTGCCTGGATGTCCATGTTTTTGATTCCTGCTGATGCCACGGGAGCGACGGGAGCCACGACCGGCGGCAGAGCCGGAGCAGCCGCAACTGGCGGAACTACTGGTGCGGTCATCGACGCTTCATAGGCCAGCTTCAGTGCGGTGCCTGCGTCGGTTGTGAGAGTTGCTGGATCCAGTCCCAACGATGTTACGTATTCTTCAAATGTCCCCATGTTCGCCGTTCCCTTAATAAATTTCCCAGCAGCTTTTGCTGCCAAGTTCACTGACGTTGTCGGGTCGGCTCCCATTGGAAGTACCGACGTTTCACGGAGAACCGATCTCCGAGCGACGATCACCGGACCGACGAAAGTCTGTCCATTTACTGCGACAGTTTTACCCGCCGCGATTTCTTCAGATTCAATCACCATTGCACCGATTGACGCCTGCCATGTGTGGCCAGCAATAGACTGAGCGATGACCTGCTGAGCTGTTGGGCTTTGGCCAGTGACGACTCCACCAAGTGTGAGTGTCAAGCCATCGTTTCGAATGCTGTCAGTGAGTCCGAGCGTGGCTTCAACGCTCTTTGTGTGGTCGATCAAGATTGGTATTGAGCCGGGAACATCAAGTCCGGATAGATCCACGATCACAGGGACCGGAAACCCTTCGACCGGCAGCAATCCGCCTGAGTACGCAAGGATTGTGAACCGTCGTGGCCTGCCTGCATCCGCTGCTTTGATAGTGAGATTTGCACTGATTGTGAGTGGTTTCATACAGGTACCTCGTGTAGTGCGGCGTCGTCTATTCCGCCGTCAAGTGCGTCTGCAATCAGGGCCGCGATACGATCCGGCGCGAGACCGATTGACGCCAATGTCTGCTCTGTCATTACCTGTGAAATTAATCCGCTGGCCAACTGCTCAAGTGATGACTTGATTCGCTTTTGATTATTGGTGAAAGCTCGCTGGCCAAGCTGTGTATACTCACCTTGTGGCAATGCTGCCGGCTGTGCCGTGACACCCGGAGCTGCTGGCATTGGAGCACCAGGAACAAGCCCGAAAGTCTTGGCGAAGATTGCGGCCTTGAGTGCATCGATTGGTACGCCATAATCATCGGCCGCCCGTTGGATGCCTGTCGCAAAGTCCTTGCCTCGTGTTGCGTATTCTTCTGTGAGCGATGTCTGACCGCTTGACAGTCTGGCCGTTGCCGCGTTCGCGTCGTCGATTGGATCGAGTGACGGAATCGGTGGATGATGCCACACATGATCGATCTGATTGATTGGTGGCAATCCCGCGAGCAATCCCGGAACGTAGATTGCCGCCTCCAGCCACCAGACAAAAACACCTGACAGAATAGAGCACTCTAAACGGCTTTGTTCCGACTGGACTTCCGGTTGCCAAAGCATCCGCATATCGGCTTTTGCTGCCGAGAAATTGGACTCTTGGAACGTGCCAGCCGCGATCCCGTACGGCATGTTCGTGCATCGGCAGAATGATTTCAAAGCCTGGCTTTGAAAGCTGTTGTAAGTGCTTGTCGGTTGCTCCGGCTTCACCTGCCCGATCTTCCAGCCAGCGGGCAGCGTGGTTAGCATGTTGCGAGTAATCTCGATCTCTGCGAAGTCCGCAGGGCTTGACGATGGATCGAGACTTGGCGAATTGGACTCAAGAAACATTGCGAAATTTGCGGCCGTCTCTGCCGAAAACAGCGTGGCCAATTCCTGACGTCGCATGATCGGTAAAGTTTGTAGCGATGCTGTCGCTCGTGGGATTCCGTGAACCTGCCCAGGTCGTTCGACGCGAAACAAATGCAAGACGTCGCGAGCCGAATACCACTTGCCATTCAGAGTTGAGAGCGGTGTATTGCTGCCCGGATGATGGTCGTAGACGTAGTATTCGATTTCGTTGGTGCTGCGATCAAAACGGATACCGTCATCGATATACGGATCGTCATAAGCTTGATTCCACGGACTGCTGATTTGATCCGCTTCGAATGTCCGCAGGTCAAGCGTGACGTTCGGCCACAAAGACTGCCTGTCCGCACGCATCAAGAAGACTTCGCCGTCCTGCCAGTAAGTTTTGACGAGAGTCCGAAGCATCTCTGGAAGGTCGGCTTTCGCTGCCCAAAGTCGCCACGCTTTTTCAACCCGAGCGTTTGCCTCAGGGTCTGGTGTCAGCAACTGCAATCGTGGCCCGTTGCCTACGATATGATTCGCGGCCGTCCGCAGCATACCTGCATACCACGAGTTGTTTTCGGCTTCGTATCGGGACCGCATTCGCACAACTCGACGCACAGCGTGAGACGTCGCTGCCCGTGATGACAGACCGTCAGCGGATGCCCAATGTTTGCGGTTGTCTGCGGTCGTCTGAGCCAGGTCAAACTTTGCGTTGATCTGTTTTGGCTCTTTGCTTTTGCCGGTGAATGGCCACATGTCAGTGACCCCCCGGAGCGACGAATTTGGAATTCATCGAGCGGAACATTGCCGCCGGAGTCGCTGCCGTCGCGGCTTTGCTGGCGAGATACTTTTCGTACTCCATCAACTCCGTGAGTGAGCGCCGTGAGACTGTCACGCCGTCATTACTGACGGATGCTGCCTTCAACGCTTCTGATGCGAGTTGATCGGAAATAGCTGACACTGTTTGACCTCGTGAAACCTAGTTATGGTTTGACGGGTGCAGTGTGTGTTGTCGTGTTTGTGCTTGTCTATCTCACTTTGCTATATGTAGCACCAATAAAAAAAGGCAGGACGGAAAACCGCCCTGCCTTTACCTTGCCTAGCCATGCCTGGCCCCGCCTTGCCCTGCCACGCCGCGCCTCGCCCGGCCTCTATTCGCGGAACCGCCACCATTGAGCCATTGGCTCCCTCGCCTGGCCTGGCCTCGCCCCGCCTCGCCATGCCACGCCTCGCCTCGCCATTATTCGCGGAACCACCACCATTGAGCCATTGGCTCCCTCGCCTGGCCGAGCCCTGCCGTGCCCGGCCCGGCCTGGCAATGCCTCGTCTTGATCACTACTTGTTCTTCTGCTCCTCTTCATGGGCCAACTTAGCGCGGTCAATCAATGCCTGTCGGTCGTGTGGAATCTTACCACGACCTGCGTTACTTACCTTGTTGGTCTGCGTTCGTGCGGCTTTGCTGTGCTCAATAATCGCCGCCGCCATTCGTTTTTCATGGTCACTGATCGCGAACAAATCTGTGTTCTTGATCGAGCGAAGAATCAAACCATGTTGACGATAGGCTCGTTTGGCTCGCTTCTGAGGCAGCATCGAAACTTGCTCGGACTGCGACAGTAATTTTATGCCTCTGCCCGGTATGGCCCACGTCTCAATCATCAGCGTTTTGTGATAATACTTTCTCCACTTCAGGACCGCATATTTTAGCCGCTCGTCGTCGCGCTCCATTTTCAGAATCGCCTCTGCCACTTCCCACAGCAAAACATTTTCCCGCTCGTAGTCAGTCGTCGCTGCTATCAGTGCTTCAACTCGGGCCTTAATCTCAGGATCGTCATCAAACTGTTTGCGTTTTTTATTGCTCATTCTGTCCGCCTTTCGCATTGGACATTCGAAAATTGAAATTGAGCCATTGGCTCCCTCGCTCTTGCCCGGCCCCGCCGCGCCAAGCCCCGCCCCGCCTCGCCGTGCCCAGCCTCGCCATTATTCGCGGAACCACCACCATTGAGCCATTGGCTCCCTCGCTCTTGCCTGGCCCCGCCGCGCCTGGCCTCGCCTTGCCTCGCCGCGCCCCGCCATTATTCGCGGATACCACCACCATTGAGCCATTGGCTCCCTCGCTCTTGCCTGGCCGCGCCTAGCCTCGCCGCGCCGTGCCGTGCCACGTCTTGAACCCTACGCGACTTCCTTGATACTCGCCGTGAACTGACCGTACGGACCCGGTGTCTTGCCGCTCGGACGCCAATCGCACAGCCCAGCTTTGCCAGCAAGGTCGAACAGCTGAGCCAAAATCTCGCCGTTGATTTCAGGCTTTAGGATCGCAATTTCACCGACCACTGACCACTTGTGAAATTTCGGACGAACGCGAACATGTTTTGACGTGCCGACGCGAGCTCGTTTCACAAAAAGCTCAAAGTCCATCTTGCGACATGCCGCAGACTGTTCCGCGAATGTGTTCTCTCGCATGTCCAGAAGTGACTTCCACGTAACTTTTTTTCCGTTGTTGAACAAGTCGCACGTCTCGCTTGTGATAAGCAAACCGCTCTGAGTGATTTCCTTGAAGGTTTTCATTTTCTTCAGGATCATCTGAGCGCCTGCCAGCCGCAGGGCAACCATGATGTTTTCTGCTGGCATCACGACGTTTTCTTCGTCGTTGTAGCAGTAAGTTTGCCAAGTCCACGCTGGACTACGATCGTCGCCAGGGGTCGAAAGCCCCTTGTTTGCCGGTGCCTTTCGCCACCGCTGCAACTCATCGCTTCCCTCAATGTTGTCAGCGTGCATAAGCAACGGCATGAACCCCGTCAGCACAAATTGATATGTCTTCATAATCCTTGCCACTCCATGAAAAAACCGGCATCACAAGAGGCGAGTCCTGTGAGCCGGTTTCTCAGTGCGAGCCGAAGCCCGCGAAAGCCATTGAAGCAACCCTCGCCGATTGCTTGAGTAGGCACTGTATCATCGCAACGCCGCACTGTCAACTACTGACATGGATCGCTGAACCTTGAATTGATCTTCCGTGTATTCAACACCCGCTCGCCAGTCGTGTTGACCTGCCCGCATTGCGGACAAATCCTTTCACGTGTCACGAATCCCGGACTCTTGATTGTGCGCGACACATTCGGCAGCGTCGTGCCGCACTTGCCACATTTCAGCCCGCCGCCCGGCAGTTGGAAGTCACCCACGGCGTGCCCCTCCAGGTAGTGCGAACGTTCTGATCTCTTTTCGTGCCGGAGTGTCTCCACTCAACTTCACTCCTAAAACGGAAGCGGCTGTGATGCAACCGCAAAAACAGTCCCACCAATCGTTGTCTCGACCTGGTATCAATTCCCACCGAACGCCCGTCGAACCGTCGTATGTCATCTCTTTCGGATTCTCTGCCGTGAAGTGCTCCACCAGCAGTCTGTTATTGAATTCGCTCGACCCCGGAAGCGTGATTGCTGACGGTGCCCCGACCGTCGTGAGCAGTCGCCTTGCCGACATGCTCTTGATTATATTCGCGTCGAACTGAACATGCACGGGTGATTCTGTGCGACGCTCAATCCAGCCCGTGCCCGCCTTGTCGCGGTGCGGATCTCCCCAAAGATGAATCGGCTTTCGTCCTGGCTTTGGTGCGAATCCTTTTGATGCCCTGATTCGTGACCGGTTCGCGCTGGCTGCGATCTGCGATCGAATCAGCGGCATGTGCTGCCCGTCCGACCAGTCTTTCATCAGCAGGTCGATATCAGGATGGTCCTCAAATAGTTGAGCCTCCAGCATGTTGTGTGCGTGAACGAAAGCCTCTTCCCACGCTTTGCCTGGGAGTTGGCTGCTGATCTTTTTGGCTAAGTCGTTCTTGTAAAATATCGGCCTGCCCTGATCCGGCCATGTGCCGTAATCGATAACCCACCCGCTGAAGTCTGGCCCGAATCCACAGACCATCCACCACAAGACTTGATCCGACGAATCAATGAACGCTGCCGTGTAACTGGCTTCCTGTGGCAGCTCGCCGCGCGGAATCATTGACAGTCGAGTCAGCAGGGTTTGTGCATCGAGCCTGATGCCACTCGTGTTGACTGGTACGATGCCTTCTTGCTGGATCTCGCAACGGAAGAACTCAGGATCAATCGCCCAAATCGACATCAGTGATTGCAGGGCATCGACCTCGTCCGGCAGCTTGTCATACTCCCAGGCTACGACCGCTCCGAGTTTCATCGCGTCCATGTTCGCGACATAGAACGCCTGAGCTATCGACTTGCCTTCGACCGGCGTTTCGCCCTGCCCAAGTTTCGTTTTGTACGCTTCCCACAGTTCCATCTTGTCGGGCATCTTGATGATTGATTTGTAAGTCTCGCCAAACCAGTCCGGATGCGTCTTGCGATTCAAGAACCTGGACGTCAGGCAGTCATGCTCACGAACAGTGCAGACCATCACTTCAGCCATGTTCTGACCAAGTCCTTTCAGTCCGCCGAACGTTTTTGTAATCATCCTTTCTCTGTCTTCCGTCATGCTCGGAGACTTTGAGGACTGCGGCGTCTGGACGTCGTCATAGATGATTGCGTCCGGCCTAATCGTGACTCCGAATCGATCGACGTACGACAGCCCAGATATGTCCGTCGCATTCACCGAGTACGGTGCGATATGCACCTGACAGGATGCTGCGTCGTGGATATCAGCAAACACTATCCGGCCGCGTTCGTCCTTCGGATGGACCGACAACAATCTGCCATCAAGTCTGAATTGTCGCTTTGGTTGTCGATACTTCAGAAGTAGAGGCATCAACTCCGGATAGTCATCGAGCAGCATCGGGGACGATGCGAGCAATGAAAAGAAATTCTCGCGGTGTTCATTCGCTTTGTCGTCTGTCGCGCCAACCAGGACAGGAAAGCGTCTGTGGCCATTGACTGCGGCCCAGAGTGTCGAGACGCGAGCACATGTGGATTTCAAGCCACCGCGTCGAACAGCGTGACATTCCTTTCCACCGCTGAAGATTACCTCTTGAAATCGATCCATCATGGCTCGCTGATACGGTGCCCAGGGAAGATAGAACGTCGGAAGAAAATAGGTCTCAGCAAATAACAGGTTGCTTGCGGCGGCCCGCTCCCTCCGCTGCGGATCCGCGACATCATGTAGCGGCCCGATCTCCTGACTTGCTGCCGTTTTCGCGTTGATCGTTGCTGCGTTGCGTGCCGACCGCTCGGATGCGTAGTCTGCGCCGCTGCCGTGATGTTTCGTGTTTCCGCTGTCAATCTGCTGAGCTATGTCGTCGAGAATATCATCCGGAATTGTCTTCAGAAATTCTTGCAAGTCTGATTCGTTGAACGACAGAACTTGCAAGAGCTCGTCCGGCGTCAGTTGATTGATTGTTCTCAACCTTTACCCCCACGTTGATTTGCGGTGCCTGTGCCAACTCAGGCGGATTATTTTGGGCATTCAAGGCTGCCAACACTTTTGCAGCGGCAATTGAATCCCGGTCCTTCCCCTTTGCCATGATGCCCAGCATTCGCATCGGCACCATTCGCAGGACCTCGTCTGGAATGTCCCACTTCTGACGGATGCCGCGTTCGAGCGTGCGTAGTTCGCTGCGGATTGTTGTCGTCATTGATTAGCCCTCGAGCATTGCCGTCTTGCCGGTGAGCGTTTCCCATCGCTTGACGATCACGTCGCAGTACGCTGGTGAGATTTCCATTCCGTAGCACTTGCGGTTGAGTTGTTCGGCTGCGATCAGGGTTGTGCCGGAGCCGAGAAATGGTTCGTAGACGAGTCCGCTTTCTGCTGTGCTGCTTTTGATCGCTCGGCAAATCATCGCCACTGGTTTCGGTGTCGCGTGTCCGTGGCGATCTTCGCCTGTGACTCTCGGAAAATCCCAGACGTCAGTCATATTGTCATGCGTGTTGTCGAAGTAGGCGCGGGTTTCGTAGAACTGTTGCTTCAGTTCGTCATGCTCCCGCTTCAATTCGTCATGCTCCCGCTTCAGTTCGTCATGCTCCCGCTTAAATGCGTTGCCCTTCGCGAACGCCTGCAGTTTTTCGTACGCCTCTTTCGTGGGAAATGACCACTGACTTCTAGTAAAGTAGTGCCCGCCCATTTGGTTTCCCAACGCTTCTTTCCATTTCTTTTGACCGCCGCATTTATTCATTTCGCTTTCAAGATACAGGCGAATCGGTTCCCACCCTGCCCAATAGTTGTCAGCGTTGTTGTTGAACCCTTGCTCGCCAAGCATGAAGAAAAGGCAACTCTCATACTTTACGCCAAAGGACCGCATGACCGGATTGTTTTGTCCGTCACCCATTCCCGACGGCGGCTTGTTCCATATGACAAAACTGCGAAACGTCAACCGCTCTGCGTCTCTTAGCCCGCCAACATACCACAAACGCCAAAGCCCTTCCGAGTTGCCCCAGATGTATGCGCTGCCGTTGTCTTCAGTGTGCGGCCTTGCTGCGTTCCACCATGCCATCTGGAAAGCGTCCAACTTGTCGCCGTACAGATTATCGTTCTGAACGCCCTCGTTCTCCTTGCCCATGCCATACGGCGGATCTGCGTGAATCAATTGCGACTTCTGACCGACCATCAACCGCGCAACGTCGTCCGCCTTTGTCGAGTCCCCGCACAGCACCCGATGTGTTCCAAGAATCCACAGGTCGCCGGGCTTCGTGATTGGATCAGCCGGAGGCTCTGGTGCTTCGTCTTCAACGATCTCCGCTGCCGTCGCTTCGTCAATGTACAGACTTGCGGAGTCTGCCAGTTCGGAAACCAACGCCTGCAACGCCGCGTTTGAAAACTCCACCTCGCGCAGCAGTGCATCGAGATTCACCGCGTTCGCCGTCGCCATGGCGCTGATCGGGTCAAACGTCAGCAGGATCTTCGTCGCCTCTTCCGGCGTCACGTCCAGCACCAGGACAGGCACCATTTCGCCGGGCATCATTCCGGCTCGCATGTGGCCGTCAATGATCTCATACGTTCCGTCGCCGCGCTCGCGAACGAGCAACGCATCGACCATTCCGACCTCCGCCAGTATGCCGGACATTGCGGCCTTCTGCCCCTCAGAGTGTTGCCGCCAGTTGAGTGGATTCGCCAGCAGGTCTGCACAGCGAACGCGGTCAAAACGTTTGATGCGGTCCCTGACGCGGACGGCCCCCTCTTCCCCTGTTTTTTTCTTCTGGGCCATGTGGAAAACAAAACTTTCTGTGCAAAAGGTGAAGGCGTGTGTGGTATTCCGCAAATTCCGCCGGAGGGGGAACCACTCGATTTTTTACCCGACTGCCGCAGCATGTGCCGCCTCAGCGCTCTGTGTATCGCTGTCAATGTACAGCAGCCAATCATCCAACTGCACTGGGAATGTGTAAGGCTCACTCGACTCAATCACCCTGATAAACATGCGATAAATGCCGGGCGTTGCGATCCCTGCACCACCCGTCGCGAAGTCATAGAATCCAGTGCCCGCTGTACCCGCATCCACAGTGACACCCGTCGATGTCTCTGCAATTGTGACTGTGCCATCAGCCGTGTTTAGCATCTTGAACTGGACCGTCTTGCCTGTCAGATCCCGAGCGACCATTACATTCGATGCGTCGCGATGCTGGCATGTGAAATTAACAACGGGCGCAGTGTCGCCCACATGCCATCGAATCGGTTTTTGTTGCGTCATTTCGATGCCCCTTCCAGAACTGATCTGTACTGTGATGTGCCCGTGATTTCAGAGCGATATTGTGACGCCCCTTCGATAGCCGATCGATACTGTGACGCCCCTGTCAGGTATGCCATGCGTGTTGGGATTGCCACGTTTTGATTCGAAAGCATCCTTGTCGCGAATAGTCTCGACTGAAACAATCGCCCACGCATTAAAAAACGACCGACGCTCATGATTTCACCAGCCCAACTGATGTTCGATTTCCTGTTGCGTCAAGCCCCACGCCAGTCGCCGTAAACGTGCCGCCGTTTATTGTGATGGCGTACGTTTCGGTCGCTGTGCCCGCGTTTGCGATCGCTCCGAACAATCCAGATGCAATGAATGACGCTGTGTCTATTACATTGTCAACGCTTGCTTGTGTCGCGCCAATCTCATCAACGACCAACGACGACTCAGCCAGAAACCCGTCATAAAGCAGGTTCGCCGCTGTTTCGGTAGCAAGGCACACTCGCACAGCAAGCGGCCCCAAACCAACGCGAGACTCGTCCAGCGTAGCCGTGAAAACGCCAGTGCTGCCATCCTCCGTTAGCGCATCGCCGCCTGCGTTTAGCAAATTGCCGTCTGCCTTCCGCAGGAACAGCATCAACGTGGTTTCGCCGCTCAGATCGAGTGCGTGAAATACGATTGTCTCTGGCATTACGCACCTACCGTCACTGAGCCGTTTGGATTGACCGTAACTAACGCTGGAGTGCTCAGGCACTCGACTGGCACACCAATATCAACGGGCGTTTTACCAAGCATTTGAGCCACGCCAGCAATGTGCTGGATGTTCACAGAAGCGACACCGAAAAACATCGCCGCACTGCTGCCCATTGCGGCTGCAATCTCCGCAGGTGTAGCCTCTGGTGATTGCCAAAATGCACGCCACCAGTCCACATGCTGACCAACGCGACGTGCTGCCTCTGCGTCTACTTCGCGGAGCAATCCAGCAGCGATTGATTCGGCCACTGGCGGCTTTGTGTCTGGTATATTCGGAAAGATTGAGTCAGCCATGTTATGCTCCGTATCCTATTTCAACGCCTTCGACCACTGCCACCCATCGCCACGTTTCGGCAGCGATGCCTGTTACATCGATTTGCAAAGCGTCTGTTGTGTTGTTAGCTGTGATTGCCACGTCAGTTGCCGCATTGTCTTCTACGTCCGTCCCAATTGTTTCGATCGATCCGACCAGTGTCGTAGTGCCTGCCACGTTTTTTATCGTGCCCTTTCGGACATAATGAGCAGCGGCTGTACCGTCTGATTTGATGCCAGAAATACGTGCTGTGAAAGCAAATAGTTTACCAGAGGTAATTGTCAGCCTTGATGTCGAAGCTGTACCATTGAGTAGTATTTCTGTTGGAGTTGCGTTCGTTGTTAGAACTCGCGGGAGAAGCCTCACATATTGTGCATCGCCATTACTAGAAAACCTGCCCGCCCCAAATGAGTACTCCCCCGGACGAGAAGCAACACTTCTCGTGCCAATTGCTACCGTCATTTCGCCCGATGCTGTATTGTTCCAGCCCATCGCAATTGCATACGTTGAACTGGCTGCATTATCCCGACCGCACGCGAAAGCATTAAGACCCGCCGTGTTTCGCATCCCTAGTGCGACGCCATCACTTCCGTTTACGGTGCATTCGTAACCTAGACTAACCGCTGTTCTGGTTGAACCTATTGACCCGAACCCACCAACTATAGAATACTGACCCGATGCTGTGTTGTTCTCACCGGCCAATACTATTGACCTTGACCCGCTTGCAACATGCGTAGCCGCCGTTCTGCTTGTCTGCAAATCAACCGCATTCGCCCCTCTAGCATTACCGCCCGTCGCAGTGCCATCCGGGACAGACAGCGAAAACGCTCCCGTGCCTTTTGGGACGATCGCAACACCAACATTTGTAGTTCCGCCCGTTGGCTTCACGCACACGAAATTGACGGTATTGTTCGGCGATGCAGTGTAGATATCGTCCATTACGAACGAGGATGATTGCAGTGTCGCCCCGCCAACGCCATCAGCACGCAAGACAGCATTGTCCACGCCGCCCGTGCCACTCAATCCGCTGGCTGTATTCGTGATCGTAATAGTGTCTGTTGCAGCGTCGGTCGTGATGGAAATGTTAGTTCCAGCGACGACGGTCAGTGTATCACTGGCAGCATCTGCGACAACGCTGCTTTGGCCGCTGACTGCGATTGTGCCGAATAGATTTTGGTCCCCTGTATTCGTTCCGCTTGATGTGCCGCTGAACGTGCCTGATTGAGTTGCGAGCGTACCGAGTCCGCTGATATCGGTATCGCTGAGAGTCACTGCACCAGTTCGCCCTGCGACGCTTGTCACTGGAGCGGTCGGATAGAGCAATTGCGTCCACGATGCAAACAGCGTTGAGTCATCCGCTGACAGTACCCACATCGTGCCGAGATCAGATCGATTGCACCAGTCGCCGCGATCACCGTCAAGTGCCAGCATCGCCGCTTCACTTGCGACTGATCCAAGATACTCCGTGATTGCTATCGCAGGAATCTGTGCCGTGGGAATCGTGCCACCAACCAACGTTGCGTATGTGCCGACTGGTTGATAAGCGGCCGCGATCTCAACCGACGTTAGCGCGTCCAGCATCGTCCGCACTTGAGACGGCGACAGTTCTTCACCCGGACCTATGCCCGCAGTCGATCGGCCGAACAGCACTCCGGTAGCCGACTTGAAAACCTTAGCAATGTTTCGGATGATTTTTCCGCCCACGTTCAACCCCCAAACCCTAGCCTGCAACTTTACTGCACGCGTGAATACAAGCAATTGCAGGACACTGATTCCCTGCCACATTTCCAGCATACGATGCCGATGATGTTAATAATGAATTTCATTACTTTTCCGCCCGACGGTCCAGATCTGTTTTGTTTGTGGCCTCTTGAAAACCTTGTATCCGGCCCTTCAATGTACCAACAACTCCTGACAATTCAATGACTGTTTCCACGAGCTGATCGACCTTGAGCGAAGTCTTAACGTGCTCATCTTCGCACCGCTGAAACGCCAGGTCGTTCTTGCGTTCCTGTGCCGTGTTGCGATCCCAAAGAATCTTGATGGCCGTTCCAATCGCTCCAAACGCAGCCGTAGCTACACCAATCACAGCGGGGTTAGATGCGTCGATCATTGTGGCCCCAATCATCAGTGAGGCAAGTGCTCCGATCGACGTTGTTTCAATCAGATCACTCATCTGTTCCGATATCATCACTTGTCTCCTGCTGTCGTTTCACCCTGCAAATAATCCCACAACCAACCAGCCACCCTGATTGCCAAAGCGTACTGCGGAAAAATTAAAGCCAGCACAAAAGCCAGCGGCCCTACGATGCTGCGGATTGCGGCCTCTCGTGTTTTCGGTGGAGTGCCTGAGTTCATCACATCGAGACCGCGTTCGATTGTCCGGCCTACCGTATCTCGTCGTTTCTTTCGTTCGGACGCTTCGCTCCGCGCGGTCCCGTGGTATTGATTGCAGTCGAACACATATCGGGCTGAGACTGCGATGTTATCGCGACCGGCTGCTGTGATTTTGTTCATTCGTCATCACCCTTCAACATAATAGATCCGCTTGGTCCCTGATTGACGCTGATAATCGTCGCATCAAGGTGATGCTGAAGCACTGCTGATACTGCCGTTCCGACCGTTTTGGCGATTACAACAGAGCAGTTGTTTTGCTG
>Ga0105054_10002967_pt1 | contig 26765 bp, 25 predicted proteins | sample BON02_FD_78091 | JGI IMG/M metagenome (GOLD analysis project Ga0105054, IMG submission 78091) | Freshwater microbial communities from Lake Bonney liftoff mats and glacier meltwater in Antarctica - BON-02 (megahit assembly) | ecosystem: Environmental > Aquatic > Freshwater > Ice > Glacier...
CTGATCGACGGCCGGATTTATGGCCGGGGGGCCTGTGACATGAAGGGCGGGCTTGCCGCAGCGATTATTGCTGTGGAGGCATTTATTGCTGCCTGCCCGGATTATGCCGGGGCCATCGAGATTTCGGGCACGGCGGATGAGGAATCGGGTGGTTATGGCGGCGTTGCCTATCTGGCAGAGCGCGGGTTTTTCAGCCCGGAGCGCGTGCAGCATGTCATCATCCCGGAACCCCTGAACAAGGACCGCGTCTGTCTGGGCCATCGCGGCGGCTGGTGGGCCGAGATCGAGACGTTTGGCGAGATTGCCCATGGCTCCATGCCGTTTCTGGGCGATTGCGCGGTGCGGCATATGGGGGCGGTGTTTGCGCGCTTCGAGAGTGACCTGATCCCGGCGATGGCCGCGCGCAGGACCGAGATGCCGGTGGTGCCGGAGGGGGCGCGGTCCTCGACAATGAACATCAATTCGGTGCATGGCGGGCAGGCGGAATTTGCGGCAGGATCGACAGCACTGCCTGCGCATTGTGTACCCGATAGCTGCCGGATCGTGGTGGACCGGCGGTTTCTGGTGGAGGAGAGCCTTGAGGGGGTGCGCGCCGAGATGCTGGGTCTGCTGGATGGATTGAAGGCGGAGCGGCCCCGGTTCGATTATGCCTTGCGTGAGTTGAACCATGTTCTGCCCTCGATGACCGACCGGGATGCGCCGGTGGCGCGCACGGTGGCGGCGGCGATTGCGGCGGTGCTGGGCACGCAGGCGGAGTTTGTCGCCTCGCCGGGCAGCTATGATCAAAAGCATATCGACAGGATCGGCAAACTGAAGAACTGTGTCGCCTATGGACCGGGGATTCTGGAACTGGCACACAAGCCCGATGAATATATCGGTGTCGATGACATGATGGACAGTGCGATGGTCATGGCGCGCAGCCTTGCCATGTTGCTGATCCCGGCGGAACCCAACAGAGGAGATGTAAGCGAATGACGATCATGACACGGATGCTGACGGCCAGTGCTATTGCCCTGATGGCGGGGATCGGTGCTGTGCAGGCGCAGACCGCGATTACTGTGGGGATGCAGTTGGAGCCACCGAACCTCGACCCGACGGGCGGGGCGGCGGAGGCCATCGACTCGGTGGTTTATTCCAACATTTTCGAAGGGTTGACCCGGTTTGCCGCCGATGGGTCCGTCGTGCCGGGATTGGCCGAAAGCTGGGAGATTTCCGAGGATGGGCTGACCTATACATTCCATCTGCAGGAGGGGGTGACGTTTCATGACGGCTCTGCCATGGACGGCGAGGATGTGAAATTCTCGTTCGACCGGGCTCGTGCCGAGGATAGCACGAATGCGCAGAAGCCGCTCTTTGCGCAGATTGCCGATGTGAGTGTTACAGATCCGCAGACCGTGGTGGTAACGCTGAGCCAGCCGAACGGGTCGTTCCTGTTTAACATGGCCTGGGGCGATGCGGTGATCGTTGCGCCGGAGACGGCTGAGAGCAATGCCACCAATCCGGTGGGCACGGGCGCGTTTACCTTTGTGAACTGGGTGCAGGGCGACAGGATCGAACTGGCGCGCAACGCCGATTATTGGGGCGATGCACCGGCGCTGGAGACCGCGACATTCCGGTTTATCAGCGACCCGACAGCGGCCTTTGCGGCGGTGATGGCAGAGGATGTCGACGTTTTCGCAGGCTTTCCCGCGCCAGAGAACCTGCCGCAGTTCGAAGCGGACCCGCGTTTTCAGGTGATCGTCGGATCGACCGAGGGTGAGACGATCCTCGCGATGAACAACAAGGTAGCACCCTTTGACAATCCGTTGGTGCGCGAGGCCGTGGCGCATGCGATTGACCGGCAGGCGATCATCGATGGCGCGATGTTTGGCTATGGCACGCCCATTGGTACGCATTTTGCGCCGCATAATCCGGCCTATGTCGATCTGACCGGCCTCTCAGGTTATGACCCGGAGCGTGCGCGGGAATTGCTGGCCGAGGCGGGGTTACCGGACGGGTTTACCACCACGCTGCGCCTGCCACCGCCCAGCTATGCAAGGCGCGGGGGCGAGATCATCGCCGCACAACTGCGCGAGGTCGGGATCGAGACGGAAGTGACGAATGTCGAATGGGCGCAATGGCTTGAACAGGTTTTTGGAGCCAAGGATTTTGGTCTGACCATCGTCAGCCATACCGAGCCGATGGATATCAACATCTATGCCAACCCGGAGTATTATTTCCAATATGACAATCAGGCGTTCCGCGATGTCATGGACGAGCTGACGGCCACGACCGATCCTGACGCCCGCACCGCGCTGATGCAACAGGCGCAGACGATCATCGCCGAGGATCATGTGAACGGCTATCTGTTCCAACTGGCCGCGCTGACCGTGGCCAAAGCGGGGGTCGAGGGGTTGTGGCCCAATGCGCCTGTCGCCGCGATTGACCTGACCGGCGTGACCTGGGCCGAGTGAAAACCATGGCCCCGACAGTGCATATGGTGTCGGGGCCGTTCCGTTCATGATTGGTTATGTCTTGCGCCGGTTGGGGTCGCTGATCATTTCGCTGATCGTGGCGTCGCTAGTGATATTTGTGGTGGTCGAGATCGTGCCGGGCGATCCGGCAGCCTATATGCTGGGGATGAATGCCCAGCCCGATACGCTGGCGGCGTTGCGCGCGGAACTTGGCCTCGATGGCAGCAAGGTGGCGCGCTATTTCACCTGGGTCGCGGGGATGGTGCAGGGCGATTTCGGCACTTCCTATACCTACCGCACCCCGGTGTCGGGGATGATTGCCGACCGGGTCTGGGTGTCGCTGCCGCTCGCCCTATACGCGCTGATCCTGTCGACGCTGATCGCGTTTCCTGCGGGCATCTATGCCGCGAGCAGGCGCGGGCAGGTGGGAGATATCGGGGTGATGGCGGCGACGCAACTGGGCGTGGCGGTGCCGAATTTCTGGTTTGCCATGGTGATGGTGCTGATTTTTGCAATCAATCTGGGATGGTTCTCTGCCGGGGGATTTCCGGGCTGGGACAAGGGGTTCTGGGGTGGTCTTAAGGCGCTGACCTTGCCCGCGATTGCACTTGCCCTGCCGCAGGCGGCGATATTGGCGCGGGTGATGCGGTCATCATTGCTCGATATGCTGGGAGAGGATTTCATTCGCACCGCGCGGGCCAAGGGGTTGAGCGCGGGGCAGGCGCTGTGGCGGCACGCGCTGCGCAATGCGCTGATCCCGGTGCTGACGATCATCGGGCTGCAATTCAGTTTCCTGCTGGCGGGCGGCATCATCATCGAGCAGGTGTTTTATCTGCCTGGCCTTGGCCGGCTGGTGTTTCAGTCGATCACCCAGCGTGACCTGATCGTAGTGGAAAGCGTGGTGATGCTGCTGGTTTTCGCGGTGATCGTGGTCAATTTTGCCGTCGATCTGGCCTATGCCGTGGTTGACCCACGGCTGAGGACGCGGGCATGAGCCGGGGCTGGCGCGGGTTGATTCTGGGCGGGGGTCTGGCGCTGATCTTTGTGCTGGCGGCGATCCTGTCGCTGGTCTGGACCCCTTATGCGGTGGACGGCGTTGATATTCCGAACAAATTGTTGAGCCCGAATGCGCAGCACTGGTTTGGCACAGATCACTATGGCCGCGATATATTGTCGATGATCATGGTCGGTGCGCGCACCTCGATTGCGGTGGCGGTACTGGCGGTGGGGATTGGCATGGTGGCGGGCATCCCGCTGGGGCTGGCGGCGGCGGCGTGGCAGGGTGGCTGGGCGGATGAGATAATCATGCGCGGCAATGATCTGGTGTTTGCGTTTCCCTCGCTGGTGATTGCGATCCTGATTACGGCCGTGTTCGGCCCCGGTGCGGTGAATGCGATCATCGCCATCGGGATATTCAACATCCCGGTCTTTGCGCGTCTGACGCGTGGGGCGGCGCTGAGCCTCTGGAGCCGGGATTTCATCCTTGCCGCGCGGGTGGCGGGCAAATCGGGGTTGCGGATATCGGTGGAACATATCCTGCCCAATCTGGCGAGCCTGATGATCGTGCAGGGGACGATCCAGTTCTCATTGGGGATTTTGGCCGAGGCGGGATTGTCTTATGTCGGCCTTGGCGCGCAACCGCCGATCCCGAGTTGGGGCAAGATGCTGGCCGATGCGCAGACGATGGTGGCGATTGCGCCGCATCTGGCCCTGATCCCCGGGGCGGCGATCATTCTGACGGTGCTGGGCCTCAATCTGATGGGCGACGGGCTGCGCGATCTGATGGACCCGCGCATCAGGGTGCAGCGGTCATGAGCCTGCTGGCGGTCAGCGATCTGTCGGTGGCGATCCATGGTCAGCCGGTGCTGGAGAGCGTCGCGCTGTCGGTGGCGCCGGGGGAGATTGTGGCGCTGACCGGTGAGTCCGGGTCGGGCAAGTCGATGACATCGCTGGCGATCATGGGCCTGTTGCCACGCGGGGCGGTGGCTGTGGGGCAGGTTATGCTGGAGGGGGTCGATCTGCTGGGGTTGAGCGAGCCGCAGATGTGCGGGCTGCGCGGGCGCGATGTGGGGATGATCTTTCAGGAGCCGATGACCGCGCTGAACCCGGTGCAGACGATTGGCGATCAGGTGGCAGAGACGATCCTGATCCATGAGCGGACCACGCGGGCGGAGGCGATGGAGCGGACGGCGGCGATGCTGGGCCGGGTGGGGATGCCCGTGGAAAGGTTTCCGCTGTCGCGTTATCCGCATGAACTGTCGGGCGGACAAAGGCAACGCGTCGGACTTGCCATGGCGGTGGCGTTGCGACCGAAATTGCTGATCGCGGATGAGCCGACGACAGCGCTGGATGTGACGACGCAGGCGCAGATATTGGACCTGCTGCGCGGGTTGGTCGCGGATTTCGGCATGGGAATGCTGCTGATCACGCATGATCTGGCGGTGGTGAGCCAGATGGCGGACCGGATCCTGGTGATGCAGAAGGGTCGCGTGGTCGAGAGCGGGCCGACGCGTGCCCTGCTGGCGCGGCAGGCGCATCCTTATACCAGCATGCTGTTTGCTGCTGCGCGCCATCATGTCGATCTGCCGCCGCCGCCTGTGGCCGCACCGCTGCTGGAGGTGAAAGGTGTGGTGCGCGAATATCGCGGACGCGGTGGAATATGGGGCGGAGCCAAGCGGTTGCGCGCCGTCGATGATGTGAGCTTTACGCTGGAGCGGGGCGAGAGGCTGGGGTTGGTCGGCGAGTCGGGCTGTGGTAAATCCACGCTGACCCGCGCCATTCTGGGGTTGGACCCGGTGCAGGCGGGCGCGATTACGCTGGAGGGAGAGCCCGTGTTGATGGGGAACCGGCCCAATCTGCACGTTCGCCGCAAGATGCAGGTGGTGTTTCAGGATCCCTATGGGTCGTTCAATCCGCGGCATAGGGTGGCAAGGCTGATTACCGAGCCGTACCATTTGCTCGATTACCCGCCCGAAGGCGAAGCGCGGCAGGCGGCGATTGATGAGGCGCTGACCTCGGTCGGGTTGCGACCGCAGGATGCGGGCAAGTTCATTCATGAGTTCTCGGGTGGTCAACGCCAGCGGATTGCGATTGCGCGTGCGCTGATCATCAAACCGGCGCTGATTGTGTTTGACGAGGCGGTGTCGGCGCTGGATGTGTCGGTGCGCGCACAGGTTCTGGACCTGCTGGCGGATCTGTGCCGCAGGTATCCGCTGTCTTATCTGTTTATCAGTCATGACCTGTCGGTGGTGCGCAAGGTGACGGACCGGGTGATGGTGATGCGGGCGGGCAGGATCGTGGAAATGGGGCCGACCGAAGCGGTGTTTGCGGCCCCGCAGCATGACTATACCAAGGCGCTGATCGCGGCGGCGCCGGTGCTGCCGGAACTTGAGGAGGAACGGGCAAATGCCTGAAATGGTTCGGGAACGGCTGCGCATGGAGCCTGACCGCTGTCTGATCGGGGGCGCGTGGGTGGTGCCGGTGGGGGGCGAGACATTGCCACTGGGCAATCCGTCGGATGGCACGGAACTGTGCCGGATCGCGCGGGGGCAGGTTGCGGATATTGACCGCGCGGTGGCGGCGGCGCAGGCGGCGCGGGCGGGCGACTGGGGCCGGATGACGGCGGCGGAGCGGGGCCGTGTGCTGAGCCGGATCGGGCGGATCGTGCTGGAGCGGATCGAGGATCTGGCCTGGCTGGAGGCGGTCGATGTCGGCAAGCCGCTGACGCAGGCGCGGGCGGATGCCTTGGCGCTGGCGCGCTATATGGAGTTTTACGGCGGGGCGGCCGACAAGGTGATGGGCGAGACCATCCCTTATCTGGAGGGCTATACCGTCTATACCTTGCGCGAGCCGCATGGTGTGACCGGGCATATCGTGCCGTGGAATTATCCGATGCAGATCATCGGCAGATCGGTCGGGGCGGCGCTGGCGATGGGCAATTCTTGCGTGCTGAAACCGGCGGAGGAGGCATGTCTGACAGCACTTGCCTTTGCCGCGATTGCGCAGGAGGCGGGGCTGCCTGCGGGGGCATTGAACGTGGTGCCGGGGCTGGGAGCCGAGGCCGGAGCGGCGCTGGCGGGCCATCCGGGGGTGCAGCATATTTCCTTTACCGGCTCGGTGGGCGTGGGCAGTTTGATCCAGACAGCGGCGGCGGCGAACGTGGTGCCGGTGACGCTGGAACTGGGGGGCAAGTCGCCGCAACTGGTGTTTGACGATGCCGATCTGGACCGCGCGCTGCCGTTTCTGGTGAATGCGGGCGTGCAGAACGCGGGGCAGACCTGTTCGGCGGCGTCACGGATATTGGTGCAGCGCGGGGTTTATGATGCGGTGCGCGACCGGATGGCGGCGGCTTATGCCGGGCTGACGGTGGGTCCGGCGCTGGATGATCTGCGGGTCGGACCGCTGATTTCGGCGCGTCAGAAGGCGGTGGTGGAGGGGTTCATCGCGCAAGGGGCAGATCTGAGGGTGGCGGGGCAGGGACGGTTGGCCGATGGATTGCCCGAGGCCGGGCATTATGTGCGCCCGACCCTGTTTGCCGATGTGCCGCCGGGGCATGTGCTGGCGCAGCGCGAGATTTTTGGCCCCGTACAGGTGCTGATCCCGTTTGAGGATGAGGCCGAGGCGCTGGCAATTGCCAACGGTACCGATTACGGGCTGGTTGCTGCGATCTGGACAAGTGACGGAGGCAGGCAGATGCGACTGGCGCGCGCGTTGCGCTCGGGGCAGGTTTTTGTCAACAATTACGGTGCCGGGGGCGGGGTTGAACTGCCCTTTGGCGGGGTTGGCAAGTCGGGGCATGGCCGGGAGAAGGGGTTTGAGGCGCTTTATGGCTTTTCGACCCTCAAGACCGTGGCGGCATGGCATGGCTGAGACGCCTCCGGCGGGAGTATTTTTACCAGATTGAAACATGTGAGGGGGAAAGATGCGGCTGAAAGACAAGCTGGCGATTGTGACCGGGGCGGGGTCGGGTTTTGGTGCGGGGATCGCGGCGAAGTTTGTGGCCGAGGGCGCGCGGGTGATTGTCGCCGATATTGATGCAGCGGCGGCAGCGCGGGTGGCGGAAGAGTTGGGTGCCGTGGCGATGACGGTCGATGTGTCGGACGCTGTCAGCGTGGCGCAGATGACGGAGCGGGCGCAGGCGCTGGGTCCGGTGGATATTCTGGTGAACAATGCCGGGATCACGCATTTGCCCGCGTTCCTGGAGGAGGTGAGCGAGGAGGATTTCGACCGGGTGTTCCGCGTCAATATGAAATCGGTCTATCTGACCGGGCGCGCGCTGGTGCCGGCGATGAAGACGCGCGGGGCGGGTGTGATCCTCAACATCGCCTCGACGGCGGGGGTGTCGCCGAGGCCAAGGCTCAATTGGTACAATGCGCCGAAGGGCTGGATGATTACCGCGACCAAGGCGATGGCGGTGGAACTTGCGCCGTTCGGGGTGCGGGTGAATGCCCTCAACCCGGTGGCGGGCGAGACGCCGCTGCTCAAGTCGTTCATGGGCGAGGATACGCCCGAGATGCGCGCTAAGTTTCTGAGCACGATCCCGCTGGGCCGGTTTTCGACGCCGCAGGATATGGGCAATGCGGCCTGTTTTCTGTGCTCGGACGAGGCCGGCATGATTACCGGCGTGGCGATGGAAGTGGATGGTGGGCGCTGTATATGAGGGTGGGCCCGCGCAACCTCATCACCGATGTGGCGGGGCTGCGCGTGGGCAATGCGCGGGATGATGCGCTGCGATCCGGGGTGACGGTGTTGACGGCGGATGCGCCATTTGTCGCCTCGGTGCATGTGATGGGCGGTGCGCCGGGGACGCGGGAGACGGATTTGCTGGCGCCGGACAAGTCGGTTGCGGCGGTGGATGCGCTGGTGCTGGCGGGGGGATCGGCCTTTGGCCTCGATGCCTGTTCGGGGGTGACGGAGGGGCTGCGCGCGGCGGGGCGCGGGTTTCGAGTAGGGTCGGCGCTGGTGCCGCTGGTGCCGGGGGCGATACTGTTCGATCTGCTCAATGGGGGCGAAAAGGATTGGGCGGAGAACCCCTATCGCGCCTTGGGCCGGGCGGCGTTTGCGGCGGCGGATGTGGCGTTTGAACTGGGGACGGCGGGTGCAGGGACCGGCGCGCTGACCGCGATGCTGAAGGGGGGGCTTGGGTCGGCGTCGCTGGTGCTGGAGGACGGGGTCACGGTGGCCGCCTTGGTGGCGGTCAATCCGGTGGGCAGTGTCACCACGCCGGGGGAGCGGCATTTCTGGGCGGCGCCGTTCGAGATGGGGGCAGAATATGGCGGGCTGGGGCCGGACAGAGCGACCGGGTTGGTTGGTCCTTATCCCAGTCGCAAGGCGGCGCTGGCGCGGGGCAATACCACGATTGCGATTGTGGCCACGGATGCCCTGCTGACCAAGGCGGAATGTCACCGGATGGCGGTGGCCGCGCATGACGGGATCGCGCGGGCGATTGTGCCCGCACATACGCCGCATGATGGTGATCTGGTGTTTGCGCTGTCCACGGGCGCGCGCGTTGGCGCGGATGCCATGGCGATAGGCGCGGCGGCGGCGATGTGTCTGAGCCGCGCGATTGCGCGGGCGGTATATCTGGCGCGTCCGGCGCCTGGTGATCTGTTCCCGTGCTGGAGTGAGGGGTGATGCCGTCATGAGTGCGGATTATCTGGGCAATGAGGTGACGGGTGCCGGGCCTGCGACATTGCAGGGGATCAATGATTTCATCCGCGGATTTCTGGCCTACGAGAACAAGGCGGTGAATGTGCTGGCGGCGGCAGAGGCAGACCCCGGCTGTTGCCTCGCCAATGCCTATGCGGCGATGATCTGGATGTTTCTGGAGGCACCGGAGGCGCCCGCGATGGCCGCGCCCTTTATTGCCAGCGCGCAGGCGGCGGCGGGCGGGGCGAGCCCGCGTGAAGTGCTGGCTGTGCAGATGGTGGCGGCCTGGGCGCGGGGGGATATTCCGCAGGTTCTGAGCATTTGTGAGCAGGTGGCGCAAGAGTGGCCCACGGACCTCGCGATGATCAAGCTGGCGCAATATCACCTGTTCAATCTGGGGGATGCGCCGGGGATGCTGCGCCTTGCGCTATATGCGCTGCCGGTGGGCGAAAACAGCCCTTATGTGCATGGCATGATCGCCTTTGGCTATGAGCAATGCCATCTGATGGCGCAGGCCGAGGCGGCGGCGCGGCGGGCCATCGAGATCGAGCCTTCCGACCCATGGGCGCATCACGCGCTGGCGCATGTCATGCTGACGCTGAGCCGGGCGGATGAGGGGATCGCGTTTCTGGAGAGCGTGGCACCGACCTGGGCCGGGCTCAATTCGTTCATGCATACGCATAACTGGTGGCATCTGGCGCTGTTCTATATCAGCCGGGGCCGGGTGGCGGATGTGCTGCGCAGTTATGATGAACATGTCTGGGGCAGGGCCAAGACCTATAGTCAGGATCAGGCCGGTGCCGCGTCATTGCTCGCCCGGATGGAGTTTGCCGGGATCGATGTGGGGGACCGCTGGCAGGATGTGGCGGAGCACGTGGCGGTGCGCGGGGCCGATACGGTGTCGCCGTTCCTGACGCTGCAATATCTGTTTGCGCTGGCGCGGGCAGGCAGGCCCGAGGCGGCGGTGCTGATGCAGGCTATCGCGGACCGGGCCGGGGCACCGGCGCATGACCGGGTGGCGTGGGCCGAGGTGGCGCTGCCTGCCGCGCGGGCGATCATGGCGCATCGGGCGGGGGATTATGACGCGGCGATCCGGTTGATGGGGCAGGCGCTGCCGCGCATGGCCGAGACCGGAGGCAGTCATGCGCAGCGCGATCTTTTCGAGCAGATCCATCTGGATGCGCTGATCCAGGCAGGGCGAGTTTCGGCGGCGCAACAAGTGCTTGAGATGCGCCGCAGCTATGATCTGGACGGGGTGCCGGTGAACCGGGCGCTGGCGCAGGTCTATGAAGCGGTGGGGCTGCCGGAACAGTCACGGATTGCCGCAGCGCGGGTCAGTGCCACGCTGGCGCGGCAGGCTTGACTATGGACAGCCGCCGGGGGGCAGCAGGAACACCCGGTCGTCGCCACGGTCGGGGTGGAAGGTGATGAAATTGCGCGCGCCTTCAAAGCTCATCCCGTCGCGGCCCACGATCAGGCGCACCTGACCGTTGGGTGCGTCGCGCATGCCAAAACCGCCGGCGTCGCCCTCCATCCGGCAGGCGACATTCTCGCCACGGCGATCGCAATAGCCGACGGCGGAATAGACCTCGTTGCTGTTGCGCAGCCGTACCGTGACGATGAGCAGGTCAAAGCCATTGCTCACCTGCATCCCGTGCACATCGGCACCGATGGCGATTTCGGCGACGTTCTGGTCGGGGTGCGATTTCAGATGATCGTTGGAATAGACGCGCCGGAAACATTCGCCGCCGCGCTCGAAAAGGCGATCACCGAGCGACTGGGCTTGCAAGGGCAAAGTCGTGACGAGGAGGAGGGCCGCGGCGATGATAGTGCGATACATGATGACAACCCTGGAAATGCTGCTGTGGGCGGGAAACGCCCGGAGTATTGCCTCAGCCTATTAAAACCGGGCAAAACTGCAAGGCGGGAATGCGCGGCCTGCGGCGCCCGAATCGCACTTTACAAGCGGGGCGGGGCCAACTAAGGCACAGGCTTACTTCGCAGGCGAAGGCGGGCATTCCGGGGAGACATCCCGGCGCGTCCACCGGTTGGGGCTACACCCTGATCCTTCGCCGAGGCATAAACCGGAAAGGAAACGACCCATGGCTCTTCCAGAGTTCACCATGCGCCAATTGCTTGAAGCAGGCGTTCACTTTGGCCACCAGACCGCCCGTTGGAACCCCCGCATGGGGCCGTTCATCTATGGGTCGCGCAATGGCATCCATATTCTTGACCTGACCCAGACCGTGCCGATGCTCGATCAGGCGCTGCAGGTCATTCGTGATACTGTCGCCAAGGGCGGCCGCATCCTGTTTGTCGGCACCAAGCGGCAGGCACAGAAGGCGATTGCGGACGCGGCCGAGAAATCGGCGCAGTTCTACATGAACCACCGCTGGCTTGGCGGCACGCTGACCAACTGGCAGACCGTGTCCAAGTCGATCGCCCGTCTGAAGCAGATCGATGAGGCGTCCGAGCATGGCTTTGAAGGTCTGACCAAGAAAGAGCGGCTTGGCATGGAGCGCGAGCAGACCAAATTGCAGGCCTCGCTGGGCGGGATCCGTGAAATGGGCGGCGTGCCGGACCTGATCTTTGTCATCGACGTGAACAAGGAGGATCTGGCGATCCTCGAAGCGAAAAAGCTGGGGATTCCGGTTGTCGCGATTGTCGACAGCAACTGTTCGCCCGCCGGGATCGACTATATCATTCCGGGCAATGACGACGCGGCCCGCGCGATCCAGCTTTATTGCGATCTGGCGGCGCGTGCGGCGCTCGATGGTATGAGCGTGCAACTGGGTGCGGCTGGTGTCGATATGGGTGCGATGGAACAACTGGCCGAAGATCAGATGGCGGAAGAAGCGTCAGCAGTATGATCCGGCCCGACTGACTGTTACCGGGCGCGGGTAAACCGCTGCCCGGAAACCCAATTTCAAGGAGAGACAAGAGATGTCAATCACCGCAGCAATGGTGAAAGAGCTCCGCGATTCGACCGGCGCGGGCATGATGGACGCCAAGAAGGCGCTGACCGAAACCGATGGCAATATGGAAGCGGCTGTCGACTGGCTGCGTACCAAGGGTCTGGCGAAGGCTGCCAAGAAATCCGGGCGCACCGCCGCCGAGGGTCTGGTGGGCGTTGCCGTCTCCGGTGGGCGCGGTGTCGCGGTCGAAGTCAATTCCGAGACCGACTTTGTCGGCCGCAACGGCGAGTTTCAGTCGATGGTCGCAGGCATCGCCTTTGCCGCGCTGAGCGTCGAGACGCTGGAGGCGCTGCACGAGGCCGAGATCAACGGCAAGCCGGTAAAATCCGTGGTCACCGATGCCATCGCCAAGATCGGCGAGAACATGACCCTGCGCCGGATGGCTGTGCTGACGGGGGATACCGTGGTCAGTTATGTCCATAATGCCGCTGCGGATGGCATGGGCAAGATCGGTGTGCTGGTGGCACTCAAGGGCACCGACAACGGCATCGGCAAGCAGATCGCCATGCATGTGGCGGCTGTGAACCCGGTATCGCTGTCGGAGGCTGATCTGGACCCGGCGCTGGTCGAGCGTGAAAAGCATGTGCTGACCGAGCAGGCGCGCGAAAGCGGCAAGCCGGAAGCGGTGATCGAAAAGATGATCGCGGGCCGGATGCAGAAGTTCATGGCGGAAGTGACGCTGCTGGGCCAGTCGTTCGTGGTGAACCCTGACCTGACCGTTGGAGCCGCTGCCAAGGAAGCCGGGGTCGAAGTGACCGGCTTTGTGCGCCTGGAAGTGGGCGAGGGCATCGAGGTGGAGAAAGAAGATTTCGCCGCCGAAGTGGCCAAGGTTGCCCAAGGTTAAGGTGAAACCGTAGCTTTGCGCTATAAGCCGTTGAAATAAATAACGCCGTCCGTGAATGCGGGCGGCGTTTGAGTTTGAACGGCACCGCAGCGGGAGAACTGCGGTGCCGCATTATCCGGCTGCGCATCCTGATGGGGATGAGGCAGGCGCGCCGGGACAGGTTTGGTCCGCTTTGGCGCAAATGCCGCCACGTTCCACCCCGGTTGCCCGGGGGCTGCGGGCCGGCTAGCCTTGAAATCACAAGGGTTCCGACCCGCCGTTCCCCGGCCTTAGGCCACCACTCACGGAACATCACCTTAATGCCATTTGACGCCGGGGAACTGTAGTCAGGGAAACCCTACCCCTAGACAGTTTGCATCGCTGGACGCGGCGTCGCATTGCCGAAAATTGCGCCGCTATGCCTCGATAATGAACATCTGGTTGTAGAAAGCGGCCTTTAGAACGGCCTGAGCGGTGGTTTCCACGTCCAGGGCCTCGCGGGCGAGGCGCAGGTGTTTCTCTATAGTGGCGGCGGTCAGCCCAAGAAGAATCGCTATATCTTGTGTGGTCTTGCCATCTCCGACCCATTCCAGCACCTCGCGCTGGCGTTTGGTCAGATGACGTGCGCCGCTATAGGGAAGCGTCAGCAGCTTGAGATGCGCCACGTTGTTCATGACGATGATCTCTGGTCCATGCTGCGCCCAGATCTGATCCACGGTCTCCTGCAACATGCCTGCGCGGGCAGTCAGGGCGATGGCGCCCTTGGACCGCGCGGAAACCGAGCGGAAGCTGATCGTGTAACCGGCGGTGACGCCCATTTTGCGATTGAATTCGACAACCTTGCGCTCTGACGGGGTGAAACCATCGCTGCGCTCCATGTTCTCCATCCAGCGCCACGAGCAGGCACCGTCATTTTCGAGCGCCCATTTGACCATGGGGGCGTGAAAGAGCAGACCCTGATTGATGAAAGGCTCCATATAATCAGGGCTTTGATTGGTCAGGAGCACCCAGTCCTGCGGATCGCCGAGCGAGGAACCGGAGCGGTAGCGGGTGAAGCCATAGATCAGCCGGTCGAAACCGTAATGCGCCATCTTGGCGGTGTGCAACTGCCAGAAATCCTCGACAGAGGGTGCGCTGGTCAGTTGATCGAGATAAGCGGACAGACCTGCGGCTGGAACCGGCGAGGTTATGGGTAAGAGCGTGGTCACGGCAGCAACTCCGTCAGCCTGACAGATGACGTGAGGCGGATCCGGCCGCTGACATCAGAAAGGGATATGAGCATGATCCCGCTGGTCTATCACCTTTGTCTGATTGGACAAAACGGAATCCGCTGTTTTGCTATTTATTAACATAATACTTATTATGCGACTTAGTGGTCATGGAACTGGCCACGAGGGGCTGGCCGGGCCGCAGGTTCCTCCCTCGCCCCGTACCAGCAATTGTTGTGCCAGCAATTATTGTGCCAGCTATTGTTGACAGAACCATCCGATTGGTCGACCCTGCATATATTGACAATCATTAGATCGGAATTTTTGAATGAGACATTTGGGTTATGCGGCGGTTGCCGCGCTTTGCGCCTTTGCGGCTCCGGGTTTGGCGCAAACCGGGCTGACGGTCACCAGTTTGAAGACCTTTGCCTATGACAGCATGGTAAGCTGGGATCTGAACGACTGGCGGGCGGTCGGTGTGGTCGACACTGTCGCTGTCGAGGGCATGGTGTTTCTGGATATCCGTGCGGTGTTCGATGTGCCCTGGACCGAGGAACTGACCCAGCTGTCGGTATCTTCGGGCGACATCCTGCTGCGACTGGCTGACGGCACCGAGATTCAGAGCTTTGGCAGTTATCGGTATTGGGGCATGATGCACCTGTCGTCGCCGTCGATTTCGATGTCGCGCCCTCGCGACTTTCCCGAGCAGGACGAGGATCTTTATTGGCATGCGCTGTTCATGGTCCCCGAAGGCACGGCGACAGCGACGCTGGTGATTCCCGGCGAGCCGGGCTTTGAGGATGAAGTGCCGATCCCGGCCACAGGGCCGGAACAGGATGCGGCGGGTTTTGCGGAATTCGCCGTGGTCGATGTCGACAGGTTCCGGCAACTCGCGCTGGGGGAAGGCCGTGATTCGCGCCGGATCACCAACACGGTCACTGCACCCGCCGGTTATGTGATGGCCGATCTGGAGGTTGCAATTTCGGGTATGGTCGCGAATGATTTTGCGCCCGATGGTGGCTTCAAGTGGTTCACCCATAATTACCGGCTGGCGTCGCCCGAGGGCGTGACCATGTCACCGGTGGGAGAACGGTTCATGGACAAGCTGCTGGGCTGGCAGTTCAATTCGGTCAATGTCGGTGACACGGCAGAGCGCAGGATGGTCTGGCTGGTGCCGGAAAACCTGAGCAATGCGGTGCTTTATTTTGGTGAGACACCGGTGGCCGATGTCGATCTGAGCGGGGCGGTGGCCGATCAGGGATAGAAGATGTGTGGGGGCGGCAATGGCGATGTCGCCCCCCTGCCCTGAGGAATGTCACAACGCCATGATATAGCGGCACAATACCTAGCCCAATGCGTAACCCGATCCGCGCACGGTGCGCAACGGATCGGCGCCGCCGTTTTGCGTCAGCACCTTGCGCAGCCGTCCGACATGCACGTCGACGGTGCGCGTGTCGACATAGATGTCGCGGCCCCAGACCCGGTCGAGCAGCGCCTCGCGCGACCAGACCCGCCCCGGTTTTTCCATGAAGGTGGCGAGCAGGCGAAACTCGGTCGGACCGAGTTTAAGCGGTTTGTCCGAACGGCTGACCCGGTGGGTTTCGGCGTCGAGGCTGATATCCTCATAAGACAGCACCTGCCCCACGGTCGAAGGCCGCACGCGGCGCAGCTGGATCTTGACCCGCGCCATAAGCTCGCTGATTGCATAGGGTTTGACGACGTAATCATCGGCCCCGGTTTCGAGCCCGCGCACCCGGTCCACCTCTTCGGAGCGCGCGGAGAGCATGATGATCGGCACTTCGCGGGTTTCGGGGCGGATCTTGAGCTGGCGGCACACCTCGATGCCGGAGACGGAGGGCAGCATCCAGTCGAGCACGATCACATCGGGCCGGTCTTCCGCGATCATCATAAGCGCCTCTTCACCGTTTTCGGCGCTGGTGACGCGGTAGCCTTCGGCGACGAGGTTGTAGGACAGAACCTCGCGTTGGGAGGGTTCATCCTCGACGATCATCACATGGGGTTGGGACATGCGCATCGGCTCAGTCCACCGCTGCGATCGAGGAGGTGCGGTCGCCTTTGGGCCGGTTATCCTCTGGTCGCACGCCGGTGGTCATGTAGATCACCTGTTCGGCCATGTTGGTCACCAGATCGCCCATGCGTTCGATGTTTTTCGCGATGAAATGCAGATGCATGCAGGCGGTGATGTTGCGCGGGTCCTCCATCATATGGGTCAGAAACTCGCGGAAAAGACCGTTATACATCTGATCAACGCCTTCGTCGCGCAGGATCACATCTGCGGCCAGTTTGGCGTCGCGGGCGATGAAGGCGTCGAGAGTGTCGCGGAGCATCAGTTCGACCTCGCGCGCCATGCGGCGCAGCGTGGCGTCAGAGCCGCTGATCGGGCGCATTTCGGCAAGGATGAAGGTGCGTTTGGCGATATTCTTGGCGTAGTCGCCCACCCGTTCGAGCGAGCCTGCCAAACGCAGCACGGCGAGGATGATCCGCAGATCGCGCGAGACCGGCGCGCGCAGCGCGATGGTGCGCGCGGCCTCTTCGTTGACCCGCTCTTCAAGCTCATCGACGGCCTTGTCCCCTGCCCTCACCTTTTCCGCCAATTCGATATCGCGGGTTTCGAGCGAGCGGGTGCCGTCGGCGATGGCCGCTTCGACCAGACCGCCCATCTTGATAATCAGCGCCTGAATTGCCTCCAGATCGCGGTCATAGGCGGAGGCGATGTGTTGTTCGTTCATGGCTGGCTCCTTACCCGATCCGGCCCGAGATATAGCTCTCGGTGCGGGGGTCTTCGGGATTGGTGAAAATCGCGCCGGTTTCGCCGAATTCGACGAGGTTGCCCAGGTGGAAGAAGGCGGTTTTCTGGCTGACGCGGGCAGCCTGCTGCATCGAATGGGTCACGATGACCACGGAAAAGCTGCTGCGCAACTCGTCGATCAGCTCCTCGACCTGGGCGGTGGCGATGGGATCGAGCGCCGAGCAGGGTTCGTCCATCAGCAGCACTTCGGGTTCGGTTGCGATAGCGCGGGCGATGCAGAGCCGCTGCTGTTGCCCGCCCGAGAGGCTGGTGCCGGGCGATTGCAACCGGTCCTTTGCCTCGTTCCAGAGTGCGGCGCGACGCAGGGATTTCTCGACGATATCGTCGAGTTCGGCCTTGTTGCGGGCCAGACCGTGAATCTTGGGCCCATAAGCCACGTTGTCATAGATGGATTTGGGAAACGGATTGGGTTTTTGAAACACCATCCCGACCTTGGCGCGCAACTGAACCGGGTCGATCCTGGCGTCATAGATGTCCTGTCCATCGATGGTGATTTCGCCGGTGACACGGCAGATGTCGATCGTGTCGTTCATCCGGTTCAGGCAGCGCAGGAAGGTGGATTTGCCACAGCCCGAGGGGCCGATGAAGGCGGTCACCGTCTTGTCCGCGATATCGACGTTCACATCCTTGATGGCGTGGGTGCTGCCATAATGAACATTGACGTTGCGGGCCGAAATCTTGGTCTCGTTCATGTCCACGGCTCTTTCAATCAGGCGCATATCGTTCATGGGTGGCTCCTTACCATTTACGCTCGAACCGGCTGCGCAGGTAGATGGCGACGGCGTTCATGGTGATGAGAAAGGTGAGAAGCACAAGGATTGCCGCCGAGGTGCGGCTGACAAAGCCGCGTTCGGGGCTGTCGGCCCAGATGAAGATCTGGGTGGGCAGGGCCGTTGCGGAATCGAAGGGCGAGGCGGCGGCGGAGGTGATGAAGGCGTTCATCCCGATCAGAAGAAGCGGTGCGGTTTCGCCGAGCGCCTGTGCCAGACCGATGATCGTGCCGGTCAGGATTCCGGGCATGGCGAGCGGCACGACATGGCCGAACACCACCTGCTGTCTGGAGGCCCCTACCCCGAGTGCCGCCTCGCGGATCGAGGGAGGGACGGCCTTGAGGGCGGCGCGGGTGGCGATGATGATCGTGGGCATGGTCATCAGCGCCAGTGTGAGCCCGCCGACAAAGGGTGCCGAACGCGGCATGCCGAACCAGCCGATGAAGACCGCGAGCGCCAGCAGGCCGAACACCACCGAAGGCACGGCGGCAAGGTTGTTGATATTGACCTCGATAAAGTCGCTGAGTTTGTTTTTCGGCGCGAATTCCTCGAGATAGATCGCGGCCCCGATGCCCAGGGGAAAGGAGATCACGAAACAGACCAGCAGCGCCCAGAACGAGCCGACCAGCGCGCCCTTGAGCCCGGCAAGCTCGGGAAAGCGCGAGTCGGCGTTGGTGATGAGCGCCCAGTTGATCGGGTCGCTGATCGCACCACTGGCGGCGAGCGCGTCGAACCAGGCGATTTCCTCGTCGTTGAGACGCCGGTTTTCGACCGGGGTCTCGCGGTCGATCAGGCCCTTGTTGAGCTGGTCATAGGGGTCTGACACGGGCACGCGCAGGGTGACGGTCTGTCCGATCAGGTCGGGATCGGCCACGACCCGGTCGCGCAATTCGAACTGGGCGGCGCTGCTGAAGATGTTGCGCAGCGCGCGCACATCGGCAGGTTCGGTCACCTCGGGGAATTCGCTGAACAGCGTTGCCTCGAGCAAATCGTTGAAGCCGCCGCGCGGCAGGTTTTCGACCGTGACTTCGGCCGGGTCGATATAGACCTGCAGCGTCAGATGCGTCTGGGTGAAGGCCTTGTAGCCGGTGGAAAACAGCGAGACGAGCAGCAGGCCGAGCATCAGGAAGGCAAAGGAAATGGCGGCGATGCCATAGATCTGCAGGCGGATCTGTTTGCGCGCGCGCGCCGCAAGGCCGGCGCGGATCTGTTCCATGTTGCCATGCCGAAGCGGGCCTGTGGCGGCGGGGGTCATATCGGTCATGTCAGGCCTCAATCGTAGATTTCGCGGTATTTGCGGACGATCCGCAGCGCGAAGATGTTGATCACGAGTGTCACGAGAAAGAGCAGCATGCCGAGCGCGAAAGCCGCCAGCGTCTTGGGATTGTCAAAGGAAGTGTCGCCGATCAGCAGGGTCACGATCTGGACGGTGACGGTGGTGACCGAGTCGAGCGGATTGATCGTCATCGTGGCGATGAGACCGGCGGCCATCACGACGATCATGGTTTCACCGATTGCGCGGGAGACGGCCAGAAGGATACCGCCGACGATGCCCGGAATCGCGGCGGGAAAGAGCACATTGATCATGGTTTCGGCCCGCGTGGCCCCCAGCGCCAGCGCCCCGTCACGCAGCGAGCGTGGCACGGCGGAGAGTGCGTCATCGGCGAAGGAGGAGATGAAGGGGATCAGCATGATCCCCATGACGCCACCTGCCGCAAGCGCGGTATTGGGTGAGATCGGCAGCCCCCAGCCCATGCCGAATTCGCGGATTGCGGGTGCCACGACCAGCACGGCGAAAAAGCCGTAGACCACGGTGGGCACGCCGGAGAGCACTTCGAGCACCGGCTTGGCGATGGAGCGCGCGCGAGGCGAGGCGAATTCGTTGAGGTAGATCGCAGAGAAAAGCCCGACCGGGGTTGCCACGACCATCGCGATGACGGTGATCACGATGGTTCCGAGCATCACCGGCAGCACGCCAAAGGCCCCTGCCCCGGCGATCTGATCGGCCCGGATCGGAATCTGCGGCTCCCAATTGGTGCCGAAGAGAAACTCGCTGACCGGCACGAGGGAAAAGAACTTGAACGTCTCGAACATCAGCGAGGCGACAATGCCGACAGTGGTGAAAACGGCCACGACCGAGCAGAAGATCATCAAGCCGAGCACGATGCGCTCTACCCCCTGACGCGCGCGGAAATCGGCGCTGACCGAGCGGCGCGCGATGGCGAGAAGTCCGAGGGACAGGGCTGCCACAGAGGCGAGGAGCAGCCATGCAGACAGGTTGCGCATGCTGACCAGACGCTCGGCTGCGTCGATTTTCCATTGGTCGGGGGTGCCGAAGACGCGGCCGCCGGCGATGGACTGGATTTCGGCGATGATGAGTTGCACCTCGCCGGTGCCAAGCCCTGCGAGGCTGTCTGTTGGCAGGCCGGACATGACGAGCCGGTTGACAACGCTGCCTTGGAGCATGAGCCAGAGCAGGATCAGCACGAAAACCGGCACCACGATGAGCAGGACGGCATACATGCCGTGGAAGCCCACGAGCGAATGCAGTCGCATGCCGCCGTTACGGATGGATGTCGCGGCCTGCCGGTTCCAGACATAGCCAAAGATCGACACGACAAGCAGGATCGCAAAGGCGAGCAGAGTCATTTTGGGGTACTCGGTTCAGAAACGGGGACCGCCCGGCGCGGGGCCGGGCGGTTGTGGTGTCGTCAGATCAGACCTTGGGGTCCATGCTGACCGCGTTGACCACGCTTTCGTTGACCGCGGCACGGTCAGCATCGGTCAGCGGCACCATGCCACGTTCGGCAAAGAGACCGCCGGGGCCCATTGCGTCTTCGGAGACATAGGTTTCGACGAACTCCTGCAAGCCGGGGATCACGCCGCGATGCGCGTTCTTGACGTAGAAGTAGAGCGGGCGGGCGATCGGGTAGGAGAAGTCGCCGATGGTGTCGATAGTGGGTTCCACACCGTTGATCAGCACGCCTTTGAGCATGTCCAAATTCTCGAACAGGAAGGAATAGCCGAAGATGCCGAAGGCGCTCGGATCGGCCTCGATACGCTGCACGATCAGGTTGTCATTCTCGCCGGCTTCGACAAAGGGGCCGTCCTGCCGCATGCGCGAGCAATTCTCGCCAACCCAGTCGCCGTCAAAACCACCGTCGATGACGAAGGGCAGTTCTTCACAGCCAGCATGCATCGCCAGTTCGACAAAGGCGTCGCGGGTGCCGGAGGTCGGCGGCGGGCCATAGACGAGGATCGCGGTGGCGGGCAGGTCGGGGTTGATTTCGTTCCACATGGTGTAGGGATTGTCGGCCCATTCGCCGTCAACCGGCACCTGTGCGGCCAGCGCGAGGTAGATTTCCGGCAGCGTCAGATCCCAGGCGAAGTCATTGGCGCGGGAGACCACGAGCGAGAGGCCGTCATAGCCGATCAGCGCCTCGGAAATGTCGGTAACGCCATTGGTGGCGCAGAGTTCGTATTCAGATGCGGTCATGGCGCGCGAGGCACCGGTGATGTCGGCATGCTGTTCGCCGATGCCGCCGCAGAAAATCTGCATGCCGCCGCCGGTGCCGGTCGATTCGACGATGGGCGATGTCATGCCGGTCGCGTTGCCGAAATATTCGGCGGCGGCCTGGCTATAGGGGAATACGGTGGAGGAACCGACGACGCGGACTTCTTCGCGGTTCTGGGCCGCGGCACCAGTGGCAGACACGGTGACAGTCACGGTGGCAATCGCCAGCGCGGATACGGTGAGTTTCATGATCGACATGAGCAAGCTCCTGAGGTTTCGACATCGGGCCACCCGCGAGCCGGGCAACCGCTGTGGCTCTGCTAGGCCTGGCGCGCCACGCTTTTGTGACAGTTGTGTAAAAGTAATGTGACAAACCGGGCGGTCGGTCGAAATTGGTTAAAATTGGCGCAGGTGACGGTGCGGCAGGCTGCGCTGCGCAGTCCGGATACGGTCAGGATGCGGGCAGGATCACTGTAAAGCGGCTGCCCTGCCCCGGTTCGCTTTCGATTCGCAACCGACCGCGATGGCGGCTGACGATATGTTTGACGATGGCGAGGCCCAATCCGGTGCCGCCGACTTCGCGGGATCGGTGGGTGTCGACGCGGTAGAATCGCTCGGTCAGGCGCGGGATGTGATGGGGGGCGATCCCCTCGCCCTGATCGCTGACACTGAGCCGGACCCCGATGCTGCGCAGAGCCACATCATCCGCGGGTGGTGTCAGGGCGATGGTGACTGTTCTGTCGCGCCCGCCGTATTTCATCGCGTTCTCGATCAGATTGGTCAGCACCTGCCGCAACTGTCCGGCGTCGCCGGGCACGGTGACGGGGGTATCGGGACGGGTGAAATTCAGCATCACACCGGCGGTTTCAGCGGCCGGACCAAGGGCGACAAGCGCCGCCTCGATCAACCCGGTCAGATCGACGGGGGCGGTCGGGCGCACCCGCTCTTCCTCTTCCACGCGGCTGAGCGAGAGCAGATCGGCCACGAGACGCGCCATGCGCCCGGCCTCTCGTTCCATGATATTGAGGAACCGGTCGCGGGCGACAGGGTCATCACGCGCCGCTCCCTTGATGGTTTCGACAAAGCCCATCAGCGCGGTCAGCGGCGTGCGCAGTTCGTGGCTGACATTGGCCACAAAATCGCGGCGCATCTGGTTGGCCTCTTCGAGCGCTGTCACATCCTCGAAACTGAGCACGACGCCGCGCCCTGCCTCGAGCATGGCGGCGCCGACGTTGACCCGCCAAGTGGTGTCGCGCCCGCCTTCGTTGCCGAGATAGCGGCTGATCCGGGTTTGCCCGTCGCGCAGGGTCTGTTCGACGGCATCCATCATCAGGGGCTGGCGCAGCGCGGTGATGTAATGCCGCCCGATCCCGTCACTGACAAAAAGCTGTCCTGCAGCCGGGTTGAACGCCTCGATCCGCTCAGTCGGACCAATCAGCATCACCGGCATCGGCAAAGCGGCAATCACGGCGTTGATGAGTTGCATCTGCATGGCTTTTTCCTAGGACAGAATTGCGACAGAAAGAAGAGCTGTTGCCGGGAAACACGAATTGGATTGCCGTGATCGCAAGACGTTTATATATTTGTTTTTGTGCATGAAAATCATTCTCATCCGCAGATATGCGCATGTAAGAAGCGTCTGGGACCGCCCGAATGTTTTGCGCATTTGGGTTGTCGTGATGCCGAAAGGGAGGACTGTGGCCAGCGCGGGTGAAGACTCGGGAATCGTCGTGCTTGTCGTGGCCAATCTGCGGCAATGGCAGCGCGACGGGCGCCTTTTGCCGGAGTTGCAGGATTTTCACTTTGCCGATTTTGACACATTGACCTGGGAGATGCTCGACCAGATTGCTCCGGATGTCATCCTGTCGGCGCTGATGTGCGCGGATTTTGATGCGGTGGACCTGGCCCGTTGCCTTGCCGGACTGGGATATCGGGGCCGCTACCGCGCCCTGACCACGACATTGCCCAATCCGGAGGCCGTGCGCGCCGAAGTGCGGGCGGTGGCCACTGCGCTCGACTTTGATCTGTTCATTCTGGACCCGAAGCGGCGCAACGGGTCCTGAATGGTCACAGCGTTGCGGCAGCGGCGCGGGTCATTTCCGCGATCAGCAGTGCCGGGTCTTCGATCCCTGCCGAGACGCGAAAGAACCCTTCGCTGATACCCTGCGCGCTGCGGTCTGCCACGCTCATTGCGCGGTGCGATGAGGAGGCGGGATGCGACAGCGTGGTGCCGACATCGCCGAGCGTCGGCGCAAAGGCGATCTGCGGCGCGGCACGGGTAAAGGCATTGGCGGCAGCGCGTCCGCCGGTCAGCTCAAAGCTGAGCATGTTGCCGCCCATGCCCCCCAGCAGGCCGAGCGCGCGGTTATGGTCGGGGTGGTCCTTGCGACCGGGATAGATCACCCGTTTGATTCCCGGTGCCGTCGCCAGCGCGTCGGCCAGCGCCATGGCGTTGGATTGCGCCCGCTCAAAGCGCAAGTCGAAACTGTGCAACCCGCGTTCGGCAAGCCAGCAGTCCCAGGGGCTGGGTGTCATGCCCCACGAGACGTTGGCCACGCGGATCGCCTCGCGCAGGTCCGGATCGCGCGCGGCGACATAGCCCAGAGTGGCGTCGGAATGCCCGGCGAGGAGTTTGGTCACCGAATGGATGATGATGTCGGCCCCGTGATCGAAGGGCCGGAACATCCGCGGGGTGGTGAAGGTATTGTCCACGACGAGCAGCGCGCCGATTTCCTTGGCCAGAGCGGCAATGCCGGTCACGTCGGCGACGCGGATGGTGGGATTGGAGACGATCTCGATCAGGATCATCCTTGTATTGGGCCGCACAGCGGCGCGCATGGCGTCGGCATCGGTCGAGTCGGCGAGGCTGGTTTCGATCCCGAAACGCGGCAGGTCCTGCCCCATGAGACGCAGCGTGCGCCCGTAAAGCTGATGTCCACCAAGGACATGGTCGCCACTCTTGAGGCAACCAAGGAACGTGGCGCCGACCGCACTCATCCCCGATCCGGTGATGATCGAACGGGTCGCCCCTTCGAGCATGTCGATCTTGACCGCGAGGACATCGGCGTTGGGATGGCCTTCGCGGGCATAGGTATAGCCGGAGCCGTCGCGGTATTGCGCGTCGAGCGTGTCGGGGTCGGGCGAGGCATAGACGACCGAGGGTTGCAGCGGGGTGACGACCGGATGCGAGAGCGACGTGGGCCAGCCGGTGCGCCGTACCAGTGAATTGGGGACGGGGTAATCAGACATCGGGCATCTCCTGTAACCCGGTCGCAAAGCGGCGGGCGTTTTCCTGATAATGCAGCGCAGAGGCGCGCAATCTGGCGATGGCGGCGGCGTCGAGCGGGCGGACCAGGCGCGCGGGCACGCCCATGACGAGGCTGCCGTCCGGGATCACCTTGCCTTCGGTCACCAGAGCGCCGGCGCCGATCAGGCAATCGCGCCCAATCACCGCACCGTTGAGCACGGTGGCCCCCATGCCGATGAGGGAATTGTCGCCGATGGTGCAGCCGTGCAGCATCGCCTTGTGACCCACGGTGCAACCGCTGCCGATGGTCAAGGGAAAATGAGCATCTGTGTGCAAGACGCTGTTTTCCTGAATATTTGTCCCCTGCCCCACGCTGATCGGTTCGGTATCGCCGCGCAGGACGGCGCCGAACCAGACCGACGTATCAGGGCCAAGCGTGACGGTGCCGATCACATGCGCGCCGGGAGCGATCCATGCGGAGGGTGCTACGTCAGGGGCGGTGCCGTCGAGCCGGTAGATCATTGTTCATACTCCCCATTGAGATGGCGCACGAAATCCGTGAGCCCAGGTTGCCGGTCACGGCGCAGCCGTTCGGCGGTAAGGATGGCGCGCAGATCGGCTTCGCAGGCGTCCAGATCGTTGTTGATCAGGACATAGTCATATTCGGCCCAATGGCTGACCTCATTCAGGCTTTTCTGCATGCGCGTGACGATGACTTCGGGGCTGTCCTGACCGCGCTCGCGCAGGCGGCGTTCAAGCTCGTGCATCGAAGGCGGCAGGATGAAGATCGAGACGGTATCCTTGCCCAAGGCGGAGTTGCGGATCTGCTGGCCGCCCTGCCAGTCGATGTCAAAGAGCGTGTCGGCCCCTGCGTTCATTGCGGATTCGACGGGGGCGCGCGGGCTGCCATAACCGTTGCCGAAGACCTCTGCATGTTCCAGCAAGTCACCGGCGGCGACCATGGCGTTGAATTGGTCCCGGCTGCGGAAATGGTATTCGCGCCCGTCCTGTTCGCCCGGACGTGGCGCGCGGGTGGTGGCGGAGACAGAGAAACGGATCGCCGGATCCCAGGCGCGCAAACGTGCCGCGAGCGTGGATTTTCCGGCACCGGAGGGCGAGGAGAGAATGATGAGAAGGCCGCGCCGCGTCATCGCCTATTCCACATTCTGGATCTGTTCGCGCATCTGTTCGATCAGCGCCTTGAGGTCGAGGCCGGTGCGGGTCAGATCGGTCGATTGCGCCTTGGAGCAGAGCGTGTTGGCCTCGCGGTTGAACTCCTGCATCAGGAAGTCGAGCTTGCGCCCGGACGGTGCGGCATCGTCGAGCAGGGAGCGGGCGGCGCCGATATGGGCGCGCAGCCGGTCGATCTCTTCGGTCACGTCGGATTTGACGGCGAGGAGTGCCAGCTCTTGCGTCAGCCGCGCCTCGTCGATCTGGGGGATGTCGTTGACCACGCGTTGCAGGGCGGCGGTGAGGGTTGCGCGCGCTTCGGGGCGTCGCGCCTCGGCCAGATCGGCGGCGCGGTCGGTGAGCGTGGCGATCCGGGCCAGTTGATCGTCGAGGATGCTCAGGAGCGCGCGGCCTTCGGACAGGCGCATCTGGCAGAATTCTTCGATCAATGCATCAAGATCGGCTTTGAGTGCATTGAAAAGATGGGTGTTGTCGATGTCTTGCGTTTGACCGGCGAGGATCACGCCGCGTTGCGCGAGCACGTCGGCGGCGGTGGCCTGACCCAGCGTGACGCCGATGGCAAAGGCGCGTTCCTGCACTTCGTTCAATGCGCCCAAGACCCGGTCAAGCTGGGCCGCATCGAGCACGAGCGGCTGGGCGCCGCTGTCCTGAGTGAGCCGCAGCGTCAGGGTGACATTGCCCCGCGTCAGCCGGGCCGACAGTGCATTGCGGGCAGCGGGTTCCAGCCCTTCGATCCCGTCGGGCAGCCGCAGCCGCAGGTCGAGCCCGCGCGCGTTGACGCCGCGCATGTCCCAGGCCCAGACAGCCCCATGTCCGGCCCCGGTTCTGCTGGCAAAGGCGGTCATCGACTGGATCATCGGGCAACTCCGGCATGGGTATCTGGCGGCATTTGGCGCGCACCTAATGCCAAAGCGGCAGGCGGGGCAAGCCTGAGCGAGGCCGGGCGCCGTTAACCCGTTAACACTTTGTAAAGAGTAAAGTCGAAATAAAGGCGCTAGGTTAAGGGCAGGTAAACGCGACCAAGCCGAGTCTGGCGAGAGGAAATGCACCATGTCCCTGTTTCATGACGGCACTGACGATCCGGTCCATCTCTCGACGCATCACCC
>Ga0105054_10002975_pt1 | contig 26715 bp, 20 predicted proteins | sample BON02_FD_78091 | JGI IMG/M metagenome (GOLD analysis project Ga0105054, IMG submission 78091) | Freshwater microbial communities from Lake Bonney liftoff mats and glacier meltwater in Antarctica - BON-02 (megahit assembly) | ecosystem: Environmental > Aquatic > Freshwater > Ice > Glacier...
TGAAATTTCGGTTTAATTTTTCTTATGGATTGGCCCAATACGGGAACACAAATATATTTATAAATCACTAAAAGAGACCAAATCGCCATTCAAATTTGGACTGAATAATCAAATCATTTTAATAGTAAGTCGATTAGTTATTTAAAAGGTTTAGCAGGGTGGTCAATCGGCCTTTCAGCTGACGCCGATCTACTATAAAATCGAGGAATCCATGCTCCAATACAAACTCAGAACTTTGAAACCCCTTAGGCAAATCCTTACCTATTGTCTCACGAATTACTCTCGGACCTGCAAAACCAATCAATGCTTCAGGCTCTGCAATATTGAAATCTCCCAACATGGCGTAGGAAGCAGTTACTCCACCAGTAGTCGGATCTGTGAGCATAGAAATGTAAGGTACTCCTGCTTGATGTAACAACGCAAGCTTGGCAGATGTTTTAGCCATTTGCATTAATGAAAATCCAGCTTCCATCATACGAGCACCACCGGATTTAGAAATCATCAAGAAAGGGATTTTATTTTTCAGAGAATGGTCAATAGCTCTGGCGATTTTCTCGCCCACTACAGAACCCATCGATCCACCGATAAAATTAAAGTCCATACATGCTATCACGATGTCCAATCCGTTGATTTTCCCCACAGCCGACCGTACAGCGTCATTCAACTCTGTTTTCTTGATCGAAGCTTCTATTCGGGAAACGTAAGGTTTCGTATCCGTGAATTTCAGAGGATCTCCCGATGTCATATTGGCATCAAGCTCCTTGAATTTATTATTGTCAAAAAGAATTTCGAAATATTCCTTCGAACCAATTTTCACATGAAAATCATCATCTGGGCATACATAAGCGTTATTCTTGAGCTCTCTTGTATGGATGATATTTCCATTTGGGGTCTTAAACCAAAGGCCATCAGGTGCATCTTTCTTTTCAGCTGTAGATGTTTTGATGCCTTTGTCAGTTCTTTTAAACCAAGCCATATTGAGTTTTTAGGTTGTTTTTTGACGAGTCAAAGGTTACAAATTTAGTCGTAAAATCCGTTAAATAAAACCTCTGTATAAATAGGTGGAGAATTCAGTTATATAAAGGAAAACGATACATTATGGAAAATCGCTTTTTCATTGATTAATATTTACCTTATTTTGAATTCAAACAATTAGGATGGGTTTTTCATTGAAGAATCTAATCAACCCCAAATCCCCACTCATGAACTTAGCCGTTCTACTCCTCATTTCAGCAGTCATTTTATTTACAGCCTACAAAGTTTACGGTAAATATGTTTATCGAAAATTTGATTTGAATGACAACAACCCTGCGCCATCACATAAGCACCGAGATGGAATAGATTATGAGCCAAGTAAGCCTATCGTAGTTTTAGGCCATCACTTTGCGTCAATCGCAGGGGCTGGGCCAATTGTCGGTCCGATCATCGCGTTAACTTTTGGTTGGATTCCAGCTGTTATTTGGATTTTGGTCGGCGGAATATTCTTTGGAGCTGTGCATGATTTGGGGAGTATGGCCACTTCATTGAAAACAGATGGTAAATCAATAGGGGTGATCATCCGAAATCAAATCGGGATGAAAGGTAAACAACTCTTTGTCATCTTCAGTTTCTCTACGCTTATCCTTGTTATTGGTGTATTCGCAGATATTATTGCCAAAACATTTGTTACAAATCCAGGTGTAGCATCAGCCTCCATTCTATTTATATTACTAGCGATTGTATTCGGCATTGTGAATAAAATGGTTGGTGATAAAAAAATAGCATTCATCGTCATAACGATAATCGGGGTGATCTTGATGTACGTTTTTGTGTATCTGGGAATGCAGTTTCCTCTAATTTTGGACTATAAAATCTGGGTGTTAAGTCTCTTGGGCTATGCATTCATCGCATCTGTGACTCCAGTGGGCATGTTGCTCCAGCCACGAGATTACCTCAACAGTTTTCTACTTTATGGATTAATTATCGCAGCGGTACTTGGTGTTTTTATTGCCAATCCGGAAATTCAGATGAGCAATGAGATCCATGTTTCGGACGAAAATCTAGGTTATATTTTTCCTGTACTCTTTGTAACTATTGCTTGTGGAGCTATTAGTGGCTTTCATTCGCTGGTTGCTTCTGGAACGACTTCTAAACAATTAGATAAAGAGTCAGATGCCAAATTAGTTGGCTTCGGTGGAATGCTAATAGAATCATTTCTAGCAATAATTTCTGTGGGAGCAGTAGTTATTTTATCCCGTACGGAATATATATCCCGTCTTTCAGGTGAAGGGCCTGTTGCACTTTTCTCCACAGGATTGGGAGGTATGATCGCTACGCTTGGGATTTCCGAAGAGTTTGCTGTGGGCTTTGTAGCTCTTACTGTCTCAGCGTTCGCACTTACTACCTTGGATACCTGTACCCGACTAGCACGATTCACCTTACAGGAATATTTTGAAGACGTCCCTCAAGCAGCCGGTCAATTTCTGGCTAAAAACCGCTACGTTTCCACAGGAATTGTGGTAGTTTTTTCAATTCTTCTTTTACTTTCCGGAGAATTCACCACCCTCTGGCCGATCTTCGGTTCAGCAAATCAACTACTGGCAGCTCTTGCACTTTTGACCATCGCAGTTTGGCTAATCAAGAAAAATATAAATGCCCTTTTTGTGACCATCCCTATGTTTTTCATGTTCACGGTGACCCTTTCTTCATTAGGCCTTTTTGCATGGAAAAATTTCAAAGATGAAGTTTATGTCCTTTCTATCATTGCCTCGCTACTATTTATTTTAGCGATCTCATTAATGGTTTTGGCTACCAAAAGCTTGAGAAAAGAAGTCAAAAAACCCGTAGAGGCTCTTTGAGTTACTGACTACGAAATGGAAATGAATTCTTTTACCGCTTTCTTAGGAATCTCCAACACACGTATGAATTAATCAGACAATCGGCATATTCAGAACCGCGGTTAAAATAAATACACCTAGCTGAAGGCTAACGTGATATAAAGTTATTACCAGTATTTAAAGGTTTTAGTAGTCTAAAATAATTCTGAGAATAACTATAATCACCAGAAGTATGATAGTTGTAATCCCATAAATCTTTAGGACTTTAAGACGGTTCATCCTGTCCATAAACCAAAGCACATATACGGGTTGGATCAGGCCTGCAACAAGGCTAACCAGTGAAAAATAAAACAGAAACCAAATCAAATAAACTATGGCAGTCATCATGGGGCAAAAATAAAAAAGGAACAGCAACGCTGTTCCTTTTCATTTATATATCTAAGCGAGAATTACTTCTTACGCTTGATCTCTTTCATCTCATAACCTTCGATTGTATCCTCAATCTCAATGTTATTGAAACCTTTGATCGAGATACCACATTCGTAACCTGCTTTCACTTCAGCTACATCGTCTTTGAATCGCTTCAATTGATCGATCTCTCCTTCATGAATTACGATACCGTCTCTGATTACACGGATCTTGTTCTTTCTGGTGATGAAACCATCTGTAACATATGAACCTGCAACAGTTCCGATCTTCGTGATTTTGAAAACTTCTCTTACCTGGATATTACCAGTAATAATTTCTTCAAACGTAGGCTCTAGCATGCCCTCGATTGCATCTTTGATCTGGTTGATCGCATCATAGATGATAGAGTAATGTCTGATTTCGATCTCTTCCTGTTCCGCCAATTTCTTAGCATTAGAAGAAGGTCTCACTTGGAAGCCTAGAATAATCGCATCAGAGGCAGAAGCTAATAATACATCAGATTCAGATATCTGACCCACGCCTTTGTGGATGATGCTAACTTTCACTTCATCCTTAGAAAGTTTCAATAGTGAATCAGAAAGTGCTTCTACTGATCCATCCACGTCACCTTTGATGATGATATTCAATTCCTTAAATGAACCGATAGCCAAACGACGACCGATCTCATCCAAAGTAATATGTTTCTTAGTTCGTAAGCTTTGCTCTCTCTGGATTTGCTCTCTTGAGTTTGCGATATCTCTAGCCTCACGCTCTGTACCATAAACCTTGATGATATCCCCAGCTTGTGGAGCTCCACCAAGACCTAGCACCTGAACAGGAGTAGATGGCCCAGCTTCTTTAAGTTTTTTGCCCTTATGATCAAACATCGCTTTCACACGACCATGATGCTGACCTGCAAGAATAATATCTCCAATTCTCAAGGTTCCTGCCTGCACCATAATAGTAGATACATATCCACGTCCCTTATCAAGAGATGCTTCGATTACAGTACCTGCTGCATTTTTGTCAGGATTAGCTTTCAGTTCCAATACTTCGGATTCCAGAAGAACTTTCTCCAACAATTCATCAATACCTTCACCTGTTTTAGCCGAAATATCCTGCGACTGATATTTACCACCCCACTCTTCTATTAAGAGATTCATGTTTGCAAGCTCTTCTTTGATCTTGGCTGGGTTAGCACTTGGTCTATCAATTTTGTTGATAGCGAAAATCATTGGTACACCAGCAACTTGTGCGTGGTTGATTGCTTCTTTCGTCTGTGGCATGATACTATCATCAGCTGCAATTACGATAATCGCAACATCCGTGATTTTTGCACCACGAGCACGCATTGCCGTAAAGGCTTCGTGACCTGGTGTATCAAGGAAGGCAATCTTATGACCATTTTTAGTAGTTACGTCGTAGGCACCAATGTGCTGGGTGATTCCTCCTGCTTCATCAGCAGTCACTTTAGACATACGTATATAATCAAGCAAAGAAGTCTTACCGTGATCGACGTGTCCCATGATGGTCACAATCGGAGCTCTCTCCAGCAAGTCTTCTGGCAAGTCTTCCTCTTCTGGCTCTATCTCATCTTCGATAGATTTGGTAAATTCTACCTCGTAACCGAATTCGTCTGCAATAATTGTAATTGCTTCAGCATCCAATCGCTGATTTATCGATACGAACATGCCCAAAGACATACAAGCAGAGATAACTTGATTTACAGATAAATCCATCAATGCTGCCAAGTCATTTGCTGAAATAAATTCAGTGACTTTTAAGATTTTAACCTCATCCGTTTCAAAATCAACATCTCTTACTCTTTCAGCCTTCTTATCTCTACGGCTCTTACCTTTTCCTCCTCCAGTACTTTTACCTTGAAGACGTGCTAAAGTTTGCTTGATCTGATCTTGGATTTCCTTCTGAGTAGGTTCAGCCTTTTGAGCTCTAACAGGTGGTCCAGTTCTTTGGTTTCCACCAGGACGGTTTCCACTAGGATGCGGTCTATTTCCAGGACCTCCTCCAGGACGATTCCCTTGCCCAGGACCTCCTGGCTTATCTATACGTTTACGTGGTCGCTTTTTATCTCTCCCTCTTTCGTCTGAAGATGCTACTGGACCACCTTTTTTCTTAGGTCGATCTACAGGAAGTTCTATTTTACCTAGAACGGTAAGTCCTTTGAGAGCTTCTGCTTTTGCAGCTATCACCTGATTCGTTGCAGCTGGTGCTGCAGGTGCATTAGGAGTAGGCTGCTGTGGAGCTGGCTTAGGTTGTTCCTTTTTCACCTGAGGTGCAGGTGGATTATTCGGTTTTTTTGCTTCCTGAACTGGTCTTGGCTGTGGCTTAGGCTGCTGAGCAGGATGAGGCTTTCTAGGGTCTCCATGCTTTTGACCATACTTGTTTTGTCCTTGCTGTTGCTTGTGCCTAGGCACCGGAGCAACATTTTTGCTTAGGTCAATTTTCCCTAAAACTTTAATCCCCTCTAATTTGGGGGCTTCAGGAGAAACTTTCTCCGGCTCGGCAGTCGGAGTAGGTGTAGAAGTCGCCGCTGGCTTTGGCTCCTCTACTGCTTTTGAGGCAGGCACAGGAGTTGGGGCCGGGGCTGCTGGCTTTGGCTCATCGGCTGCTTTTGAGGCAGGCGCGGGAGTTGGGGCTGGAGCAGGCGATGGTGGCGCTGGCTTTGGCTTTGGCTCCTCTTTTGGAGCTTCTGGCTCTATAGAAATAGGCTCATGGCGTTTCCCTATCGAGAGGTGTGAAGCCTCTTCTTTATCTAGGGCAGAAGATTTAAATTCCTTATTCAGCATCTCAACTTGATTCATGTTGATTTTTGAATTGGGATTATTCTCCACCTCATAGCCCTTTTTAGCCAAGGACTCAACTATGGTTGCCGTACCCACGTTGAGCTTTCTGGCTATTTGGCCTAAACGCATCATTTTTTCTTCTGACATAAGCAAAAACTTCTTTCGAAATCTTAAATAATTAGGGTATTACACGGGGGTTATTTCCCGTTTTATTGATCAAATTCTTGTCCAAGAATCCTAAATATCTCGTCAACAGTTTCTTCTTCAAGTTCTGTTCTACGAGTCAGATCCTCTTTGGTCAAGCTCAATACGCTTTTTGCGGTATCTAAGCCTGTCTTTTTTAATTCGTCTATGATCCAGCTGTCGATTTCATCAACAAACTCTCTCAAATCCACATCTTCTTCTTCGCTCTCATTCAACTCGCGGAATACATCGATCTCATAACCAATCAATCTACTCGCAAGTTTAATATTATATCCACCTTTTCCGATAGCAAGTGAAACTTGGTCTGGCTTAAGGAAGACTGATATTCTCTTAGTTTCTTCATTCGCAGTGATTGAAGAAACCTTAGCAGGACTCAATGCACGAGTAACATATAAGTCCAAGTTTTCCGTGAAATTAATCACATCAATGTTTTCATTCTGCAATTCTCTTACCACAGCGTGAATTCTTGATCCTTTCATTCCTACACAAGCTCCAACTGGATCAATACGATCATCGTAAGATTCCACCGCTACTTTAGCCCTTTCTCCTGGCTCTCTTACAATTTTAATAATTGTAATCAATCCATCATATACCTCAGGCACTTCATTCTCGAACAAGCGCTCTAAGAAAATCGGAGAAGTTCTAGAAAGAATAATCTTTGGATTACCATTAGACATATCCACTCTGTGCACAATAGCTTTTACTGAATCTCCTTTTCTGAAGCGATCCTTGGAGATTTGCTCTGCTTTCGGCAAAATCAATTCGTTGCCATCACCATCCATCAGAAGAATCTCCCTTCCTAGAATTTGGTAAACTTCAGCACTTACTATCTCTCCTACTAGCTCTTCATACTTAGTATAAAGTATATCTTTTTCGAGGTCTTTGATTCTCTGGATCAATGTCTGACGAGCCATCTGCACAGCACGTCTTCCAAAAGCTTCCAATTCAATTTTCTCGTAAACCTCTTCTCCTATTTCAAAATCCGGTTCGATTTTGCGGGCTTCCGCAAAGCTGATTTTGTCTAAATCCCAAATATCCTCAGAATCGTCGTCAACAATTTCGCGGATACGGAATATCTCAAGGTCACCTTGATCAGCGTTAATGGTCACATCGAAGTTTTCATCATTTTCAAACTTCTTGCGAATCATCGCTCTGAACACATCTTCCAAGATACGGATCATCGTAGGTCGATCCACATTTTTAGATCTCGCAAATTCAGCGAAGGATTCTATTAAGACTTTGGCATCCATTTGATTTATTTAAAAGATACTTGTACAATTGATTTCTTCATCTCTTCGAAAGGAAGAGAAATTTCCTCCTCTGTGGCCTTCTTGCCCTTTTCCTTTTTCTTTTTCACCAGTACTTTCACACTGGTTTCTGATACTTCCAGTAGCGTGCCTTGAATCTCTTCTCCTGAGGTCAAAGAAATTTTTAGCTCCCTGTTGATATTTTTCTGAAATTGTCTTCTACTACTCAAAGGAAAATCTAGCCCTGGAGAAGAAACCTCCAGAATATAAGCTTCAGGCATCATATCTTTTGCCTCAAGCTCTTCCGAAACCGCCCTGCTTAGCTTAGCACAAGCTCGGATAGTCACACCTTCATCAGCGTCCAGAAGGATATTGAGAAGCTTTTTGCCTGATTTCTCAGACATTTTCACCTCTACAATGAAATGATTCTCATCTGGAAGATGCTTCTCTACAATCTCTTCGATAGCTTGTTTCAATTCAGTCATAGTATACATAATGAAAGAGGGGACCATATGGTGTCCCCTCCAGAAACTTTCGAATACGACGCAAAGGTAAAATATTTTTTAAGTAAAAACAATGCACCTCCTAAATCAACGGATAGAGATAATTAGCTTTTTTTTCAATAGAAAAACTTCTATAAACTAAAGCCGTCTGAGAATCATTTAATTTTGTTATCAAAAAATATCCCGATTCTCTCAAATTTGTCCCATTAAGATAATAATTTTGCCTACCCTCGTTTAATATGAATGCCTAGCATGGTATATTAAATTCTCAACTCCAGTAATTACAATCAATACCTAAAAATGGGATTATTTGACTTTTTCTCTAGTGATATTGCAATCGACCTCGGTACAGCAAATACCCTGATCATTCATAAAGATAAAATTGTAGTAGACGAACCTTCAATCATCGCAATCGACAAAACTACCAATCGTGTATTGGCTGTAGGTCGTGAGGCGATGAACATGCATGAAAAAACGCATGAAAACATAAAAACTATCCGTCCACTAAAAGATGGGGTAATCGCCGATTTCTACGCCGCAGAGCAAATGATCAGAGGTTTGATCAAAATGATCCCAGGTCAAAAGAAAAGCATATTCCCACAGTCTCACCGTATGGTGATCTGTATTCCTTCGGGAATTACAGAGGTGGAAAAAAGAGCGGTTCGTGACTCCGCGGAGCACGCTGGCGCAAAAGAAGTTTATATGATTTTCGAACCGATCGCTGCGGCTATCGGTATCGGAATAGACATCGAGAAGCCAATGGGATCCATGATTGTGGATATCGGAGGAGGTACTACAGAGATCGCTTTGATCGCTCTTTCTGGTATCGTAGCAGATCAGTCGATCAGAGTTGCAGGTGACACATTTACCAAAGATATTCTGGACTACATGCGTCGCCAGCACAACTTGCTAATCGGTGAGAGATCTGCTGAAAAAGTAAAAATCGCAATTGGTTCTGCCTTGACGGAACTCGATGATCCGCCTGAAGATTACGAAATCAGAGGCCGTGACTTGATGACTGGTATTCCTAAAGTGATCAAAGTTCCTTATTCTGAAATTGCTTTCTCCTTAGACAAATCAGTTTCCAAAATTGAAGAGGCTGTTTTGAAAGCGTTGGAAATTTCTCCACCAGAACTTTCCGCGGATATCTATGACAATGGAATCCACCTTACTGGCGGTGGGGCTTTATTGAAAGGTCTTGATAAAAGACTACATCAAAAGACAAAACTTCCAATTCACATTGCAGAAGATCCACTGAGAGCTGTAGTCAGAGGCACGGGCACTGCCTTGAAAAACATACATAATTTCCGAACAGTATTGATGACTTAAACCCCGAATGCTACGCATCCTTCAATTCCTTTATAGCCTAAGGTCGTTTCTATTATTTGTTTTGCTTGAAGTATTGGCGATAGGATTAATTGTCTCCAATAATTCACCTCAGGGTGCTGCTTTCTTCAATAGTTCCAATGCATTAACCGGATCTGTCCTCAAGACCCGCTCAGACGTCGTGGATTTCTTTTCCCTCGCGGAGGCTAATGAAGCACTCCTCAGCGAAAATACCGGATTGCTTGAGCACCTTAAAACTATAAATGCAATTCCTGATAGCGCAACTATCGAGTTGGATTCTGCATTGGAAGCACAGTTTAATTTCAAAGGTGCACGAATCATTAGCAACTCCCTGCGTTTTGCACAAAATCATATTACCCTAAACAAAGGGTCTAAAGATGGTGTGAAGCCGGGAATGGGAGTATTTAATGAGCAAGGAGTCATCGGCAGAGTAAAGTCTGTTTCTGAAAATTTTTCAGTAGCAATATCTTTACTAAATACTGAATTAAGTCTTTCTTCCAAGATCAAAACCAATGATTCTTTTGGTACTGCAAAATGGGATGGAAAAGACTCCAAGAAAACTAAATTACTGTATGTTCCCCGCCACGTGACCACGAGTCCAGGAGATACGGTCGTTACTACTGGATATAGTGCTGTCTTCCCAGAAGGGATCTTAGTTGGAATAATCGAAAGTGTAAATCAAAGCGAAGACCCAAACTACCTGAACGTAGTAATAAATCTTAGCGTAGATTTTAGCAAGGCTCACTATGTCTATTTGGTAGAAAACACTCAATTGGCTGAGCTTGACACGCTTTACAAGCAATCAGAAATAAAAAATGAATTTTAGAAATCTGATCAATTATTTCTTCCTAGTGATTTGTCTGTGTTTAGTGCAGATTTTACTGCTGAAAAACCTTGCGCTTTTTGGTGTGGCTTTCTGCTTCATATACCTATTGGCTATTCTGAGTTTCCCTATCAACATGCGAAGCTTTCCTTTGATCTTGATCAGCTTCGGGCTAGGCTTACTCATCGACGTGTTCTACGATACACTTGGACTTCATGCGGCGGCGGCAACACTCTTAGCGTTCCTGCGTGCCTACTGGCTCAAAACCATCAGTCCAAATGGAGGCTATGATGACGCCAACAATCCTACCCTCCCTGAAATGGGAATAGGCTGGTACATCAGTTATTCGTTGCCACTGGTTTTTGCCTTTTCACTGATGTTTTTCATTGCAGATCAGTGGGGTACTGGAGGTTTATTTGGTGTATTAAACAAAAGTCTTTTCTCCTCGATATTCACAGTCATTTTGGCTATAATTGCACAACTGCTGTTCTTCAAACGTAGGAGAGGAATCTGATGAACGACCAAAGACCCGTAGTAATAATTATCTTTGTTTTCTTGATAGGTGTAGTCCTTTTGACCAAGCTTTTCATGATACAAGTGATGGACGACAGTTTTCTAAAAAGAGCTGAGCGGAACGCTATTCAAAGAGTAGTAGATCACCCCTATCGCGGATTAGTCTATGACCGCAAGGGGAAATTGTTGGTTTATAACAATCCGATTTTTGATTTGATGATCGTCCCAAAGGAATTTCAGGTGGGAGACACTACCCGTTTCTTAGATCTTTTTGGGATTACAAAAGAGCACTTGATCGAATCCTATCAGGCTGCGAGAAAATACTCCTACGTAAAACCATCCACCTTCATCAAACAGATATCGACTAATGAATTTGCTAGAATTCAGGACTTCCTGATCGATTATCCTGGGTTATTTATTATGACTCGTTCAATTCGCTCTTATCCTGAGCCAGTTGCTTCTCATGCCTTGGGTTACATAGGTGAGATCAGCGGAAGACAACTGGAACGTGACAGCTCAGGCTATTATGTGCAAGGAGATTATGTAGGTCTTAGTGGAATGGAACGCTACTATGAAGATGAGATGCGAGGCAAAAAAGGTGTGAAATACAAAATGGTCAACGTCCGTGGAGTAGACAAAGGCCCCTTCAAAGATGGGGAGTATGACACCGCATCTGTTGCAGGTCATAACATCAACTCGTCCATAGATATGGAACTACAGAAGTATGGCGAAATGCTGATGATGGGTAAGACCGGGTCTGTAGTGGCTATTGAGCCAAAGACAGGAGAAATCCTCTCCATGATCTCCGCTCCTTTCTATGACCCAAACAGTCTGACTGGTTCTGACTTTAGCAAAAGCTACACCGCGCTAAATGCTTTAGACACAAAGCCCCTCTTCAATCGCCCAATAATGGCGACCTATCCTCCAGGCTCTATTTTCAAGATTGTTCAAAGTCTGATCGGTTTACAAGAAGGCGTTTTGACTCCCGAAACTACTTTTGCATGCAATAAGTCTCTAGTAGCTTGTCACAATCACCCTTCCCCAGTCAACCTATTTGGAGCAATCAGAAATTCTTGTAATCCTTATTATCATCATGCTTTCCGTCAGATCATCAATCAAGAAGTTTCTAGCAATACCTATAAGGATACTGAGATAGGACTGAATGCATGGCGTGAACATGTGCTTAAATTTGGTCTTGGTGGCACTTTAGGGGTGGATATGCCAAATGAAAAGAAAGGCTTGGTCCCAAACAGTGCCTATTATGACCATTATTACGGCAACGGAAGATGGAAATACTCCACTATTTACTCACTTTCAATTGGTCAAGGAGAATTACTGGTTACGCCCCTTCAAATGGCAAATCTCGCAGCCATCTTCGCAAACAAAGGCTATTACTACACGCCGCACTTGATCAGAGCTGTTGATGGAGACAAAAGTAAAATTCCTCAAGAATATCTCACCAAACATGAAGTGGGCGTAGAAGCACACCATTTTGATATGGTGCAGGACGCGATGGTTCAAGCCCTTTATGGCACTGCCCAGCGAGCACTTATGAAGGACATTGAGATCGCTGGAAAAACAGGTACTGCACAGAATCCCCATGGTGAAGACCACTCCGTATTCATTGCATTTGCTCCAAAGGACAATCCCCAGATCGCTATAGCAGTCTATGTGGAAAATGCTGGCTGGGGCGGAAGAGCAGCTGCAAGTACCGCTTCTCTGATGATAGAAAAATATCTCAAAGACAGTATCTCCAGACCTGATCTGGAGAAATATGTCATAGCTGGAAATTTCATTTATTGATTAATGCGCGAGACGGATATCAACATAAATCGGGTGGACTGGATCACCGTTATGATCTATTTCGCATTGGTGATGGTCGGCTGGTTTAATATCTATGCCGCTGTCTATGACGGACAGGTAGACAAAAGCATTTTTGATTTCTCTATCAATTCCGGAAAGCAGCTTGTATGGATAGGAACTGCCATAGCCATCATTATAATAATCATGGCTGCAGATTATAGATTATTTGAAAATCTGGCTATTCCTATTTATCTAGTTTTCATAGTATTATTGGTACTGACTCCTATTCTAGGAAAAGAAGTAAATGGGCAGGTACTTACGATTGGAATTGGTTCGTTCCGTATCCAAGCTGGAGAGTTCGCCAAATTTGCTACTGCTTTGGCACTAGCCAAATTTATGGAAAGACCCACCTTTGATCTTTCCAAGCCTGAATATCAACTACGTGCATTTGCTGTGCTTTTACTTCCTGTAGTTTTGATCATCCTCCAGCCGGACACAGGTACAGCGATGGTATATTTCGCCATGCTGATCATGTTCTATCGAGAGGGGCTTCCGCAAAAATATTATGTGCTTGGCATTGGCTTAATTGCTGTGGTTTTGCTCGCTTTAGGTATAGAAAACAATCTTTATTTAGCGGGTGCAATTGTGGTGATAGTTGTTATTCTAATTCTTTTGGGGAAAAAGACACCTCAGCAGATTATAGCCTTTAGCGTGATTGGAATAGCATTAATTGCATTCACATATAGTCTTGATTTTGTTGTCTCAAAACTTCCTGAGCATCAGCAAAACAGGGTCATGGTTCTCTTCAATCCAGACCTTGATCCCCTTGGAGCTGGATGGAATGTAACTCAGTCTAAAATCGCCATTGGATCAGGTGGACTTGTGGGAAAAGGGTATTTACAGGGCACTCAAACCAAGTTTGACTTCGTTCCAGAACAACATACGGACTTTATCTTTTGCACTTTGGGCGAAGAGTTTGGGTGGCTTGGGAGCTTCTTAGTCATCGCACTATTTGTGACCCTTCTTACCAGATTAGTTCTTTTGGCTGAGCGCCAAAAGAATAGATTTAGCAGGGTTTATGGGTATTGTGTAATATCCATTTTGACATTCCACTTCATGATCAATATCGCAATGACTATTGGTCTATTTCCAGTAGTTGGGATTCCATTGCCTTTCTTTAGCTATGGCGGATCGTCACTTTGGTCATTCACCATTTTGCTTTTCATATTCATCAAAATGGATAGTTGCAGAGCACTTCAATTAGGCAGAATGGGCTAAGAATCAAGCAGTTTTTTTAGCCAGATTTGCTTCTTCGGCTCTCTATTCTTAATTGCAAATGGCGTATGATACTGATGCGCTTTCAAAAAATTAATCTGAAGATCTCTCCACTGCTGGACCGTAGAAATCACATTCATATTCTTTAGTTCATCGAATAATTTCTCGCTGATCTCCGGATAATCTTGTCTTCCCAAGTAATCTAAGTCAGCATCACAAAGGATTCTTTGAAGATGATTTTGTGGGTTTTGAGGGATTTTAGTAGCCATCACTAACCCCTTTACTTTGTCAATATCTTTTGAGCTTACTCCTAAATCCTTCATTATAATCTCAGCCATGCCCGCTCCTACTTCTTCATGATTTGCGGAGCCTTTGAGAAAACCCATGTCGTGTACAATTGCCCCAGCTCTGAGCAGGTATCTCTCTTCTTCAGAAAGTTTCTCTCTTTTTATGTACTGATTACAGACATTTAGTACGTCCAGCGTATGATCAAGCCCATGGTAGGTCAACCTCTTGGGTAAATTAGTGGCAAGATTGGACAAAACTTGTTTTCGAAGAGAACGATATCCTTGCATGGGATGAATCAGGGCTGTTGGTTAAAAGGCCGTCTTTATTGCATAATACAATATAAAGACAAACACTAAGCCAATGTTAAATGATAAGTATCGAACGGAAAGGTTGACATTCTTAAATTTCCCAGCCGTAATCTTGGCATTAATAAAAACCTGCTCTCCAAGCTGATCGAAGAGTGGGCGCCTATTAGTGCTCACTTTCTCCAACTCTCTGACGTAGTCTTTGATAGGACCATAAGACGAAATAATATTCCCAAAGAAAAATACGCTCTTGTCATAATTAGTCTCAATCTGCGGCATAAAGCATCTAAAACTATAGTAAATAGAAACTACGCTGAACACAAACCATAATCCCATGAATCCATAGGTCGCAAGATCCGCGGATGCCAGCTCAATAAGATGCTCATAAAATTGGAAGAAAACATTCATCAATAAGCCATAAAAAGACAGTACTAAGCCAGCTTTGATCTCAGAAGCTTTGATTAAATCACGCATGTACATGATTAGATACCAATAATTATCCACGGCATCTATGCCCGGATCTAAAGGGGGAAGGTCTTTCAGGTCTTGGAGTTTCTTACGCATTGATTGAAAAAAGCTTATTCAAAAATATCAACATGTAAAAAGAAGATAATCTGTGAATTAAGCAATTTCTTTAATCTAAAGAGATTTGATTTATAAAAAGAAAAAATAGCTAAAAACCAGCTCTTAGTGATCTTTCAAATTCTTTGTGACTAAACTTCGAATTTTCTATAGACAAGCAACAGAAACTCCTGTACTGGTTCGGTTTCCGACTCCCATCCTAATTCACCTGCATATCGAGAATTGACCAAGCTAATCGCCTCATCAAATGAATCGCACTTATCTATAGATTTTAATGCGTGCTTGAGTAAATCTGCATTTCCATCAAAAAGCTCTTTGGTAAACATAAACCGTTGATTGATGGCAAGACTTTCTGCAAGTTCCCCCATTATCCCTTTCATACCTTTATAAGAGAGCGTTTCAAACTTCGATTTCAAGTTATGGGAATCCAAACCACCCACAGCTCTATTAGTGTAGCTTGGCTGTACTTCTTTGATTGATTCAGGATATGTTACTTTCTCAGGCTCACGAATCGAATTTTTACTAGTTGAAGCTTCCATATCCATCTCATCAAAGAAAGAGCTTTTAGATTCCTGCTCTCTGGCTGGCTCTGGCATTGAAGTTGGAGCTGCTACAGCAGAATCCTGAACTATATAGGCATCCAAATCAAAAGGTTTAATATCTCCGAGAGTAGCCAAAAGTAAATTCACCGACTCTAAAGATTCATTTATTGCCTGATAGTTTGCCGCGATTGCGCGTAGGTAAGCACTTTCATCGTGCCCAAACCCAGCTTTATCTACTAAAAATGTGATTGCTTGGTCGTGCCACTTATAGTACTTCTTATTTTCCTTCAGGAATTCATTGATCTGACCTGACGGGGCTTTGGATATCTCATTTTGGTAAAATGCAACCGGATCTGTAGCAAGTTGGACTGACTGCTGAACTGCGGTCGCTAATAGTGGCTGAAGTTGCTCCTTCTCGATCTTGATTCTTCTAGAGAGCACATTCATAAACTCAGTCAAGGCTTCGTGGACTGTAATATCCCGATAATCAAAATAAGGATTGCTCTTAAGCTTACCGAGCTCTTCCTGCCACAACTCGAAAAGTCTTTTGATAATAAAGAAATTCACCTGTACACTATTGGTCAGCTGTACAATATCCTGCCCCGTCATGTATTGTTTCGAAGAGAAAAACTGCCCACAAACAATTGCGGCATAGTCTTCAGAGTATTTTTCTAAATAATTGCTGTTAATTTGAGTTGTCATTGAAGAGTGGTGTTTACAAAAGTCAACGAACAAATGTCTCAAATCGTCATAGAAAATCTATTTAATCTGAGGATTAATTCTAGTTGCGTTCATCGTAAAGTTATCGAAATTATTCATGAAAATGGTATCGACTGGATGCATGCATGTGGGAAAAAAGGAAGATGTACTACGTGTAAAATCATCTTGAAGTCCGGTGAAGAAAACCTCTCCCATCCTTCCAAGGCTGAACTTGATTTTCTCAAGCATGGCAGGCTTAGAGCTGGAGAAAGGCTGGCGTGCCAAGCGGAACTTCCATCTGGCGAGATAGTCGTACGAGTAGGTGAATTTAATAAGTTTCCACATATGAAGTATAGCGAATAGTATCAGCCATGTTTATAGAACCATCAATTGGTAGGCTGAAGTCCTCTGGAAACAAAGGTCAGATCGAAGTGATTTGTGGCTCCATGTTTTCTGGAAAAACTGAAGAATTGATTCGTCGTCTGAATCGTGCCAGAATTGCGAAGCAAAAGGTGGAGATATTCAAACCATCACTTGACAAGCGCTACGATGAAAACGATGTAGTCTCTCATAACGAGAACTCTATCCGATCCACTCCGGTAAACTTTGCGGATGACATCTTGTTATTAACTGGAGATTGCGACGTAGTAGGAATAGATGAAGTACAGTTTTTCGATGAGCAAATCGTTGCTGTTGCCCAGAAGCTAGCCGGACAAGGCAAACGTGTAATCCTCGCTGGACTAGATATGGATTTTGAAGGCAATCCTTTTGAACCTATGCCGAAGCTGATGGCTGTTGCAGAGTATGTCACTAAAGTAAATGCCATTTGCATGAAATGCGGTGAGTTGGCAGCATTCTCATTTAGGCTATCCGATGCCAGAGAAAAAGTAATGCTTGGCGAACAAGAAAGTTATGAAGCCCGATGCAGAAAGTGCTTTTATGAGGATAAGAAATAGTTGGATGTCGGGTGTATATAAGTTGGAGACAGGAGATTGCAGGATACAGCACTTCAGATATATTTTTTTGATAGGTAGGAACACAATTCTTTTATTCTAAAAAATGCTCAAAAAGACTCAAGGAATAGTTCTTAACGCCATTCGATACAAAGAAACGAGCATCATCGTGAAGATCTTTACTCGGGAACTTGGTCTTAAATCCTATTTGGTAAATGGCGTACGAAGTCAGGGAAACAAATCAAAAATAGCTTTGTACCAACCCATTACGCTATTAGATCTTGTAGTATATGACAAAGACAATGGTGGATTACAGCGAATCTCCGAAGCTCAATTATACAGAGCAAATCAACTTATACCATTTAATTTTACCCGAACAGGAATTGCGCTATTCATCACAGAGGTAATCAGTAAGTCTATCTATGAAAATTATCAAAACGAATCGTTGTTTGATTTTCTTCAGGAGTGCATCATTGAATTAGACAGAAAAGAGGCACACCTCGGACAATTTCCGCTGGTTTTCCTGATCAAGAAAGCAAGTTTTCTAGGCTTTGCGCCAGAGCAGGCAGTTGGATTTTTATCAGAAAGTCGATCACAACCATTTTCACCTACCGAACTAATTCAAGCAGAAGATTACCTGTCGGCACTGATGACCAACTCATTTGCAAATGAAACCAAGATAGGTAAGGTGCTCCGTCAAAAGCTTTTGGATCACCTACTTGACTTCTATAGCCAGCACCTGGACAATCCTGGAAACTGGAAATCTTTGGTGATCCTGAGGCAATTAAATGGCTAATACCAGCTAAATGACTGAAATTACAGTCTATAGACAATAAATATTTGGTTAATACAAACTCATCGGTTAATATTGTGGCATCACCGTGAATGAGCAAGTCAGCCCACTTTGGCTTGAGTATTTCCTGCAGATCTTTTTTGCTCAGAAAATCATCCACGATCTCAAATTCCGCATTTACTACATTTTATTTATTTCATACCCTCTATATGTACAACATAGAAGAACTCAGAGTCAGGTTACTGTCTGAACTGAAGGAAATCGCTGAGGAGCTGAGTGTCAAAAACCACAAATCTCTAAAGAAAGACGAACTCGTCTATGCTATCCTCGACCAGCAAGCCATCACCCCAGAGCAAGCCCTGCCAAAAAAGAAGATTTCAGCTACCACAGAGCCAGCAAAATCAACTGAAAAACCTGCAGAGTCCCCAAAACCTGTAGCTGCCAAAGTAACCGAAGAGCCGGAATACAAGCCTAAATTCAAAAGACAAAACGTAACGGCAATTCCTATAGCAGAAGAAACTGCAGCCGAAGAGCCTAAAAACGCAGCAGAACCAAAAGTTAAAGAAGCTAAGCCGGACTGGAAAGCAAAAAAAGAAGCTCAGCCTGAACGTCCTGAACGTAAACCACAGCCACAGCCTGAGGTAAATGCTGAAGTACCAAAAACTTTCAGACCAAGACGAAAAGCAATAGAAGAAGTAGAGACACCTACCGAAACTAAAGAAGAAAAACCTGCACATACACCTGCACAGCCTAAGCAAGAGCAGGAAGTAGAGCTTCCTAAAAGAAGAAACTTCAAGACTCCCGATGAAGCGATGGCTCCAGCAGCTGAAACCGTTCCTCATACAAATCGCAGACGTCCAGGGGTAAACCCACGGGAATTTGACGGAGTGATAGACAACGAAGGCGTGTTGGAAATGATGCAAGAAGGCTACGGCTTCCTTAGATCATTGGACTACAACTACCTCGCTTCTCCGGATGATATATATGTATCTCCAAGCCAAGTGAAACTTTTCGGCTTGAAAACCGGAGATCATATCAAAGGATCTATTCGCCCTCCTAAAGAAGGTGAAAAGTACTTCGCTCTTTTGAAAATTGCCACTGTCAACGGTAAGACTACAGACGAAATCAGAGACCGTGTTCCTTTCGAATACTTGACTCCACTTTTCCCTGAAGAAAGACTTAACTTGTCTACTACTGGAGATAAGTTTTCCACACGAGTGGTAGATCTGTTTGCTCCTATCGGAAAAGGCCAAAGAGGTATGATCGTAGCTCAGCCAAAAACCGGTAAAACGGTATTGCTACAGCAGATCGCAAATGCTATTACTATAAATCACCCTGAGGTTCACTTGATGATCTTGCTGATCGACGAGCGCCCTGAGGAAGTGACAGATATGGCTCGTTCAGTAAATGCAGAGGTAATTTCCTCCACATTTGATGAGACCGCCGACAGACACGTGAAAGTGTCGAATATCGTTTTGGAAAAAGCCAAGCGTATGGTGGAAGTAGGTCATGATGTAGTAATCCTTCTAGATTCTATCACCAGGCTTGCCAGAGCACACAATACTGTAGTTCCAAGTTCTGGAAAGATCCTTTCTGGTGGTGTGGATGCGAATGCACTTCACAAGCCAAAGCGTTTCTTCGGTGCCGCACGTAACGTTGAAAATGGCGGTTCTCTGACCATTATCGCTACAGCTTTGGTAGAAACAGGTTCTAAAATGGATGAGGTGATCTTTGAAGAATTCAAAGGAACCGGCAACATGGAACTTGCCCTAGACCGTAAGCTTGCTAACAGAAGAATCTATCCTTCCATCGATGTACTTAACTCAGGTACGCGTCGCGAGGATCTTCTTATGGACAAGGAAGAGATGCAACGCGTGTGGATCCTTCGTAAGCTCATGAGTGATATGAACTCTCAGGAGTCTATGGAATTCCTCTTGAACAGAATGAAAGGAACCCGCGATAATGCAGAGTTCCTGATCAGTATGAATGGGTAAGGATGCTGGGTGTCGGATGTCCGATGCTGAGAAACGGAATTAAGCGTTTCTAACTATAATATAACGAGAAACCGGCTTGAGAAAGTCGGTTTTTTTCTTTGCTGCGCCAGCAAAAAAGCTTTTCCAAAAGTTTGAAACTTTGGAAAAGCTTTTAACTATAAATAGCCATTGATTTGCGAGAGTCAGGGACTTTTTTTTTATTCGGATTGCAAATCCTGCGTCAGGGTTTCGGGATTACAAATCCCGAAACGCAGATTCTGAGAAAATTGATGAGCGATATGAACTCTCAGGAATTGATGGAATTCCTGCTTAACGGAATAAAAGGAACCCGGGATAATGCGGAGTTCTTGATCTTTATCAGCGGGTAAATTTTAACTTCCAATTTGAATAGCCGGACTCTTTCGGGTCCGGCTATTCTTTTTTAAATCACTTACATGATTTTTCCAAATCAATATTTTATTTGTTTTTTATGTTGTAAAAATTATACTGAAAACTCAATTTTAAATATTAACAGAATATTATTCTTTTAAAGATATAAAACAGCATTTCTAATATAAAAAAATGCGCCGGCCCTAATTAAAATAAATTTTATTTAAATCGATCATATAAATATAGCATTTGAATAGCACCTATGAATAGAGAGCGAGTTATTGCTTTTCCGAATTCAATTTTTCCCCTAGCTTTTTTGGTTTGGGCAGTAATGCTTTGCCTACCTGAGAAGGTTTTGGGGCAAAGTCAAACATTTACTTCCTCTGGAACTTTTACAGTTCCACATAAAATCACTTCTCTTCAAGTAGACCTTTGGGGTGGTGGTGGTGGTGGTGGTGGTGGATTTAATAATAGTAACCAAAGACCCGCAGCTGGAGCTGGTGGTGGTGGATTTACTAGATCCAGTGGTTTTGCAGTCACTCCTAGTAGTTCTATTACTGTCACAATCGGCATTGGTGGAAATGGGGGCTCAAATTCAGTAACTTCTACTGTTGGAGGAAATACAATCTTTGGAACAATTACGGCAAATGGTGGAGGAAGAGGTAATGGGACTACAGGCGGCATAGGAGGCGGCGGCAGTGGTGGAAGTTACTTTTTTAAAGGTGGAGACTCTCCAAATAGTAGTGGATCAAATAATAATGGAGGGAACGGCGGTGGAGCTGCAGGTAACTCGGTAACTATAGGAGCAAATGGTTCAACAAATTCTGATGATACTGGTGGCACCGGAGGCACGGGTGCAAATGGTGGAGGATCTGGAGGAAGTGGTGGAAATAATGATGTATCTGGGAATTTGGGAGTTATCCCTGGTGGTGGTGGTGGTGGTGGAGAAGGTCTCATCCTGATTGCCTACCCATTACCACCTGTAAGTCCATGCTTTAAAGTTATTGATGATGGCTCTATTTCAGGAGTGACTGTAATTGAATTTAGTTGCACTACCTCCTGGACTGCTCCTGAAGGCCTCACCCGATTCACAGCGGTAGTTGGAGGAGCAGGAGGTGGTGGAGGAGCAGGACAGGGATCTGGGGGTGGAGGAGCTGGAGCTTTAGTAACTCAAACTGTGAATAGCCCAAGTCCATTTGGATTTCCAGCTGGCACTACATTTACCATTGGTATCGGAATCGGTGGTTTGGGAGGACCGAGCTCTTCTGATCGAGGAGGTTCAGGTTTTCCCTCAAATGTCTCTGGAACAATAGCAAATAGATTACTAACTCAAACTATTCAGAATAGAATTTTAGCACCTGTGCCCATTTCCATAACAGCTTCAGGTGGGGGGGGTGGAGGCTCGACAAACCCATCTGCCATTACAGGGCAAACAGGAGCCAGTGGAGGCGGGGGGGGAGCAAACAACACTCTAGGTGGAACTGCTGGATCCGGTACAGCAGGTTTTGCGGGAGGTTTAGGAAACTTTGATTCTGGTAAAGCATATGCAGGCGGAGGTGGAGGAGGTATTAGAACTGCTGGAGAGGAAGGAAAGGCAGCAGGAGCTGGACAAGGCGAAGGTGGAGGGGGAGGTGGAGCGATTACATTCGCAATCAACGGAGTAACCTATTCATTTGGTGCCGGGGGAGGAGGAGTAGGCTTTAACTTCAATGGCACCACTAAAGTTGGCAATGGAGGAACAACCATTTCGGGAACAAAAGTAGGAGGTGATGGCAGTATAACATCTGGCTTGCCCGGAATAGATAAAACTGGTTCAGGAGGTGGAGCAGGTCGAGATACAGGTGGTAAAGGTGGCAATGGAACCGTGTATATATATTACGATAATTTCCGTATCCTCCCAGTCGAATTCCTTTACTTCAATGCAAAAATTGATGAATTAAATAGAACCGGAAATCTATCTTGGTCCACAGCCCAAGAATGGGACAACTCACATTTTGAAATCGAACGATCAGTAAATGGTGTTACTTCCTGGACTAAAATCGGTGAAATTGAAGGTAAAGGCTATTCAGAAATTCCAACTGAGTATAACTTTACTGATAGTAAGCTTCTAGCTTCTGGTGGAATAGTATATTACCGATTGAGGCAGATGGATTTCAATGGCAAGTTTGCTTACAGTGTTACCAAGTCGATTAAGGTTGAGCGTCTAGATGGGAAAGGTGCTTGGATAGTCTATCCAAATCCAAGCTCGAAGAAAAGTACAGTCACTGTAGATTTACGCAACCGATCAGTATATAGCGATGAGGCACTCTTAATTCAAATCTCAGATATAAAAGGAGTATCCGAAACATTCACCGTCAATCAGATTGAGTCCGTTTCGGAAGTCGTCAATGCGTATTTGGATCGATCAATCCCGGGAGTATATATCCTTCAATTAATCTGGGGAAATAACGCCCAGCAATTGAAACTTTTAAGAGAATAAGTTTAAGAGGAATCTGTAGAGCTCAATTTTCAGAATCTTCTTCTTCTTTTCGTTTAGCATTTTTTGGTTCACCTAATTCCAAGCTTCCCTTCGCTCCGATTATGGCACTTCTTAATCGCGCAGTTCCAAAAATCCACCCTGTTCGAAATTATAATTTCAAGCCCCTATTATCCAATTTTCAATCCGAGTTAATTTTCTGTCATGCCCTTTCAGCCCTCGCTATGAACTTTCCCTGCCTATCGGCAAAGTGATTTTTTTAAAAACTGAGGTCTATTTCCTCGGAGAGGAATCTTAGATCATCAGCTACATGGTTGCCTCCTTCGATCAAAATCCTTGCTAGCTCAACGAAAGGCTATCCTCACTCATACGACATTCTTAATGCCAAAATTCGGAGTTCTTAATCATTATTAATGTCTAGAAGGTATCACAAAAATAAAAAGTGAAACCTACCTAAAACAAATCAAGGCCCTTTTTGTTTTTATGCTGAATCGAATCGGAAGTATATAGTTCATAGAAATTCAACAGTTATATTCAAAATATGAAGTGCGTTTTAGCCTATACTAAAAACATTTATTTAAATGAATTTATACGTTTAAATAAAAGTCTAACTATCTTTGAAATACCCCTATTTGATTAATTAGTAATCCTATTGGCTCACCCAAGCCCTCTTTACCAAGCAATTCTTTAATGAGTAGTAAATTTTTTGTGTCTCTTATTGTGTTTTCCTACGCATTAATTTCTGGCAATGAGGCTTGTGCCCAATATTTAAGGTCTGTAACTGCGACCAAGATCTATACATCAAACGGATCTTTTACGATTACGGACCTTTCAGATATTACTGGATTTGACCCAACTAATGAAATATTTGCATTAGCCGAAGTGGATGTGTTGCTTGTTGGAGGTGGAGGTGGTGCCGGACGCGGGCGTGCAGCAGGTGGAGGTGGAGGTGGTCAAGTTAAAATTGAAACAATTACTTTAAACTTAGGAGCAAGTTTGGTGATAACAATGGGACAAGGGGGAAAGGGAGCAAAGCAATCAGGAAATAATACCAACAATGGATTAACAGGTGGAAATACCGTTGTTAATTTAAATTCCGGATCTTTTTCTCAAGGATACACTTCAACTGGTGGTCAGGGAGGAGCTGGAAATGGAAATGGGGGTTCAAATGGAAATGGAAATGCGGGAGGTTTGGTTAATGGACCTGGACAGAATGCTAAAGGTGATGGCGGTGGAGGTGCAGTTGGACCTGGTACTGATGGAAGCGGAAATGGATCTTCCTCTACTGGCGGACAAGGTGGTAATGGAGTATTTATCGCTTTTGATGGAAATTCCTATGGGGCAGGTGGAGGTGGTAATGGCAGAAATGGTGGTATTGGCGGTAATGGCGGTGGCGGCAATGCAAATCCATCTGGAACAGGAGAAGATGCATCCCCAAATTCAGGATCTGGGGGTGGCGCAGGAAGTACTTCCACCTCAGGAGGAAATGGTTCAAGCGGAAAAGTTATCATCCAAATTGTTTATCGAATTTTGCCTGTAGAATTTTGAATTAGTATACCAACACTTTTCTCGTTCCGGAAAATTAAAGTGGAAAACCACTAAAGAATGGGGAAACTCCCATTTCGAAATTGAGCAATCAATAAATGATGTATTAGAATGGAACACCATAGCAGAAGTCTCTGGAGCCGGATACTCTGATCAACCTACTGAATATTCCTTCATAGATTACAATCTTCCAGTCTTTGGAGGGAATATTTTCTATCGATTGAAGCAAGTGGATTATGCTTGGAATTTCACCTACAGCAATACGAAAGCGATTCTGATAAAACCTATAGCTGGTTCTTCGGCATGGTTATCCTTCCCCAACCCAAGTCAAAAATCTCAAACCCTGGTTTTTGAATTTAGAGATTGGTCAAGGTACCATGATGAACTTATTTATATTTTAATTTCTGATCCTATGGGCAACTCAACCACCAGGACAGTCTATGGTCCTTCAGAAGTAGCTCCAATTGTAAACTCCTATCTGACTAATTCAGGATCAGGCATTTTTCTAGTTTCACTTTTTTGGGGAAACTCATCCGAACAGTTTAAGCTGATTAGACGCTAGTACTTTTCGGAGTATGTTCGTTCTGTAATTTCCTTTGGATTTTTCAAGACAGAAATATCAATTGGAATTTTTTTTCACAAATATTATAGATGATTTTAACATTTTGTGATTATACGGAATCTTGCCAGTAGAAAATTCAAAGACACCTTGAATTTTGGTTTACTTCGGTCATCTGTCTTCCAACCCATTGACCAAAGAGAATTTGCTTACTGTCAGAAAAGCGTACATACATATAAAATTTTATTCTCTTTCAGAATACAAAGTATAATCTTAGTCATAAAAAGGTTGAATGGGGATATTGCTTGTTTGGGACAACTGCAACAATACAATACAATAAAGTGCCTTAAAAGCAATGCCAAATAAACTAGTTCGGGAAGAAGTTAAAATGTAGAGCCTTAGATAAAAAAATTGGAATTGAGAAGAACTTCTGCGATATTACTCAAATATTCCAAATACATTTTTATGGGTTTCAAATTCAATTTTGCGAGCTATAACATTACAAGACAATTTGCTGCTTTAGCTAAATCCTTTTTTGTCCCGATCATTTTGGTTTGGGCTGTTTTGGTATGCTTACCTGTGACGGTTTTTGGGCAAAATCCAACTATACTAAATTCAGGTACAAACTTCTCTCTTCCAACTGGAATAAAAACTTTAAAAGTTGAAGCTTGGGGCGGTGGTGGTTCAGGAGGAAATAATGTAGGAGGTGGTGGAGGTGCCGGCGCTTATGCAAGGTCTAATATAAGTGGCCCCTTTCCTGCTTCATATCCATACGTAATCGGTTCCGGCGGAATTAACTCAAATGGAGGGATATCTACTTTTGGTTCAGGGCCTTTTCTTGTTTCTGCTGGTGGTGGCTCGTTTGGCACTACAAGCGTAGGTGGTGCAGGTGGTAACACAACTGTTGGAAATGAGTCAGCAACCCTCGGAGGGAGTGGAGCAAACGGTGTAGGTGGTAGTAGTGGAGGAGATGGTGGAAACTCTCCCAATGGTGGGACTGGAGGAGCAAGAGGGGGAAATGGTGCTGCTGGTACTGAAGGAAATCCTCCGGGAGGTGGCGGTGGCGGTTCTGGAAAATCCAATCTCACAAGACCAAATGGAGGAAATGGACAAATTCGAATCTCTTACATCGCACTTACATCCGCTACAAATACAGACGCTCAAACAGTATGTTCTGGAAGCCCATTAAGTACGATTACTTACAATGTTCCAACAGGATCTATAGTCAGTATTACCAATTTAACTTCTTCTGGGGTCATGTTCACATATACTAGTGGTACTGGTATAATCGCTATTTCAGGAAACCCGACAGCTTCGATTTCATATACTGTTAATGTAAAAACAAGCTATGGAGTTACATTAAATACTACTGGAACTATTACATTCAGTCCAAGACTTGCAGTTACTAACATGACCAATACGGCTTGTAGCGGTGATGCTTTTACGACAACACCGGTAAACAGTGCTAATGGAATTGTGCCTTCGGGTACAACCTATTCCTGGTCTGCACCAGCGGTAACAGGTGGACTGACCGGAGGAGCAGCAGGTAGTGGAGCAAGTAGCATTTCAGGTACATTAACCAATCCAACTAATACCTCACAAACAGCCTCCTATACAGTGACTCCAGTAACTGAAACTTGTACAGGAGCTACTTTTACAGTAACAGTGACGGTCAGTCCAAAACCTGCAGTTACTAACATGACCAATACGGCTTGTAGCGGTGATGCTTTTACGACAACACCGGTAAACAGTACTAATGGAATTGTGCCTTCGGGTACAACCTATTCCTGGTCTGCACCAGCGGTAACAGGTGGACTGACCGGAGGAGGAGCAGGTAGTGGAGCAAGTAGCATTTCAGGTACATTAA
>Ga0105054_10002978_pt1 | contig 26703 bp, 23 predicted proteins | sample BON02_FD_78091 | JGI IMG/M metagenome (GOLD analysis project Ga0105054, IMG submission 78091) | Freshwater microbial communities from Lake Bonney liftoff mats and glacier meltwater in Antarctica - BON-02 (megahit assembly) | ecosystem: Environmental > Aquatic > Freshwater > Ice > Glacier...
GACTGGGAAACCGGAAGAATTTATCTGTCGATGGATGAAAAATGAATTTAACCCGATGGGATAAACTGGAAATTACAGAAGAGATGTTGCTTTATCGGGAATTCAAATGAGTCTGGCTAAAATCACAGAAATTACCGCAGAATCTGATACAGGATTTGAGCATGCAATAGAAAGCGTCGGCGAGAATGCATCCGATGCGGCCTCTGTTGAAGTTTGAATAGCTAAAGTTTGCCCGGGTAAGTTTTCGACACCAGTGTCAGGCAACACGTTTATGCTGTCTGCGAAATTCCCTATCGATCTGCTGGTCATGGATGTGGCTGGTATCGCCTCTTTCAGATGCCCAGAACAGTCCTTTAACGGCATTAAGCGCACGACGCCTGGCTCTAATTGCCATGCTGCGTGCCACTTCTTCGTCGTATTTGCTCACTGAAAAATTGATACTTTTAGGGACACCTTCGGCGTCAGGCCAATTGGCTTCCCAATAGCGGCTTTCTTTGATCGTGCCATCTTTCAATGTATATTTTTTGCCATAGGTGCAGACGCCGGTAATACCGGTCTGGTTATTGCTGCGCTTGATGAGGCAAACTTCCTTTCGGGTGATCGGTGGAAACTTCTCCAGTAATTCGTCACGGTGACGTTGGGCAAGAGACAGTGCCTTGCGTTTGCCGCCATGTGTTTTATCAGGATAGTTCTTCACCAGCATTCTGCCGTGGCGGCGCAGACTGACTCGCCAACCGTGCGTGTGATTCGACATGTTATCGAATCTGGAAATGCCGTACAAATCAATGTCGGTTTTGGTTTGTTTGAGTTTCATCATCATCTTTCTACCATTTTGCGGTTTATTGCTAATTGGATTTTGCTGGTTACTTGTTGCCGGTTTATTACAGTGTCTAATAAATACACTTTTGTTAATGCAATAAACGTACCAGTGCCCGGTGCCGCATATGGACTGATTGCTCAGTCTTGAATGATCATTGAGTGGGCGCTTATTGCACCAGTGTCGTGCGTATGCGGCACCGGTTTGGACAGATTTTAAAGGCAGAAATTCAGGTACCGCAGAAGGTTTGTTTAACTACCTGATCCTCTTGGGGGGGAAGTGCGAAACGGCTTAGGGACGCACGGTATTCATAAGGATGGTTCAGTACATCTATCAGCTTCTCAAAGGGCTCAAAGTTCATTTCCGTCGTTGCAGCGGCAATCACTTCTTCCAACAAGTGATTGCGCGGTATGAATACAGGGTTGTTGGCATACATCAGTGATTGTATTGCAATGGGTTCCTGCTTTTCCTTTGCGATACGTGATTGCCAACGCTCCAGCCATCCTGAAAAGCTGGTGGGCAACGCAATGAGTTCATTCACCGCTTGCTGTGTAGCATTGTCAGGCGCGGCTAAATCGCTCAATAGCCGGAATGTCAGCGTGTAGTCAGTTTGCTCTTCTTGCATCAGCTTCAGCAGGCCCTGTATAAGCTCTGCATCGCTATCAAGTTCTGTGCCGAGCCCCAGCTTGGAGCGCATGCCTTTCAGATACGCGGATTGATATTGAGCCGGAAATGCGTCGATCGCGGCCTGACCATCAGCCAATGCCTGATCCTGATTGTCGCTGATTAAAGGCAACAATAACTGCGTCAGCACACTCAGATTCCAGTGTGCAATTTGAGGTTGATTGCCGTAAGCGTAACGGCCGCCGTGGTCGATTGAGCTGAAGGTTTTGCCCGGCTCAAACTCATCTAAAAACGCACACGGCCCGTAGTCTATGGTGTCTCCTGACAACAACATATTGTCGGTATTCATGACGCCGTGGATAAAACCCAAACTCTGCCATTGTGCGATTAACTCAGCCTGCTTTTGGATGATGCCATTTAGCATGCTCAACACCGGGTTAGCTGAATTTTCGGATTCCGGGTAGTGGCGTTTGATTACATACTCGACCAGCACTCCTAGCGATTTCAGGTCGTTGCGTGCTGCAAAATATTGCATGGTGCCGATGCGCAGGTGACTTTTGGCGACGCGTGCCAACACAGCGCCCGGCAAGGGTGTCTCTCGCATCACCAGGTCGCCGGTAATCACCGCTGCCAGCGCCCGGCTGGTAGGGACACCCAGAGCAGCCATTGCTTCGCTGACCACATACTCACGTAAAACCGGCCCCAGTGGCGCGCGGCCGTCACCACCGCGGGAATAGGGGGTCCGGCCTGAGCCTTTCAGCTGCAGATCGTAGCGTTGGCCATCCTCGGCTATGATCTCGCCGATCAAAACTGCTCGGCCATCGCCCAGCCTGGGACTGAAGCCGCCAAACTGATGACCGGCATAGACCGTTGCAATCGGGTCTGCGCCCTCCGGCAGGTAATTGCCGGCTACAAAGGCGACACCCTGATCAGATTCCAGCCAGTCGGGATCAATACCGAGCTGATGAGCCAGCGCGTGATTGGCTTTGATTAATACCGGACTGGATACCGCGTCCGGCGTCTGTCTGCTAAAAAAATCACCTGGAAGCCGGCTATAGCTGTTATCGAATGGTCGTGAAAACGGCGAACTCATTGGTTTCAGAGCTCGTTATCTGCTTCTGCAGACCATGACCATGGCGGATAACTCGGAAAGACCAGCACAATGTCGGTTTCGCCTTCAGCGATTCGTTGAGCCACTTGCGCTCTTAAGGCATCTACATCAGCCGCTACGCTGTTCCGGTATTTTCCCACTTCCTGCCAGACAGCCTGGTCGAAATTGTCATCTAGCATTGCCCCGGTGATAATGTAAGCCTCGGTCAGACGGTCCGCCTGAACCTGTTCAAATTCATCAATCCCGGCCATCAATTGAGTCTGCTCAGCGCTGTAATCTTGTGCATTGAGCAGTGTTGTCAGGTCAGTGTCTGCGATCGTTTGGAAATAATTCACCGAATCATCCATGCTGATGGAAGCGGCACTCGCCCACATATGCCTGTTACCTTCATTGACCAGATCACCGCTAACCGGATCAATGATCAAAACGGTTGGCGTGGCATAGTAAATAGGTACACCAAGGCTCTGGATAACCTCGCGGCCTTCGGACAAGTTGCCAACATTAACAAACAGGGTTTCGTATCTTTCATCGACCAATGATTTTAAAGGCTCGACTTGTAAACGGGATGCCAGCGCAGTGCTGTCATGGCACCAGTTCGCACCCAGTATCACCAGCGCCAGTTTGTTTTCACGTTCGGCCTTCTGCAGGGTGCTTTGTAAATCAGCCAATGCATCATCTGAAGCCAGGTAAAGTTTTCCCTTATCGTCACTCTCATGTTGGTCGGAGTGCTCCTCTGAGGCGAGCAGCGAAAAGGGAGTTGCCGCTACCAGCAGCATTAAAACTATCGCCAGCAGATTTCGGCGTGATTTGTCGAAATTCATAACACACATCCTGTTTGAGTTGTTTCATGTTACTTCAACGACCATGATAACTTACAATCATAAACCCCACTCAACGAAGAGGAATCAAAATGGCAACTTATCAATGTGACAAATGTGGCATGAGCGTGAACGCAACTTGTGGTGAATGCGATGCGGCATTAGAAAACGATTCCATTAATTTGGAAAACGGTGTGGAAGTTCAGGTTTCCAAATGCCCGAACGGCCATGGCAAGATCAAGTCCCCTATGTGTTGCGGGCAGGATATGAGCTGCTCAATCTGAATTGAATGAGCAGGGTGCTTCTCTTCGTATATCGGAGGAGAGCTGTTTTTAAGGAGTATTTTATGGCCGGCGGATTTGCAAAAGATGGCGCGGTACAAGACCAGATCGATGCTACTATCGAGGATGCGGTTAACCGTGCGCGCAGTCAAATTTCAAAAGGTGAAAGCTTGAGGCGGTGCGTGGAATGTGATGCCAGTATTCCCGAAGCGCGGCGTAAGGCGGTTACCGGAGTGCGTTTGTGCGTGGCTTGCCAATCGGAACTCGATAAAAAGCAGTCGGCCGCCAGCGGTTTTAACCGGCGCGGCAGCAAGGACAGCCAACTCAGGTAACCCCCTCATAACGTACATCAAAAGCGGCCTTCTGGTATTTGAGTGTTGCGCGTAGAGTTAACTGTGTAGAATAAACTGCAACCCTGCATTGAGGTGAAATGCTATGCCACTGTCTCGCCGTGAACTTATCAATCTTTCGCTCTTATCTGCTGCATCAGCCGCGGTCGGACCCGCCGCGCTTGCAGCTCAGTCAGCGGAAAGTCCCTATGAAAGCGCCATTGTTATTGACGGATTGAGTGGACCAGGAGGACATTCACAAGATCAAGCAGTTTTACTCGATGCCAAAGATCTGCAGTACATCAAACAATCCGGCATGACTGCTACACACCTGACCGTTGGGGATGTTGGCATGATGCCTTCTCTTGAGGCATTCGAAAAAATTGTTATGGATATCACCGCCTGGGACAAGATGATAGCCAGGCATCCCGATGTAATCGTACCAGTTCGCAAAGCTGCTGATATTCAGGCCGGTAAACGTCAAAAAGTGATGGGTTTGATTTACGGTTTGCAGGACGGTGTGGCGTTTCAGGATGATATCGACCGGCTTGAAGCATTGCACCATCTGGGTATTCGTGTTATTCAACCTACCTACAACCGCAGAAACCTACTGGGTGACGGCTGCCTTGTACCGGCGAACGGGGGTTTGAGCAAGGCCGGGTTTGAATCTGTGGAAGCGATGAATGAGCTGGGCATCTTGGTTGATCTCAGCCATTGCGGACGACGCACCGCTATGGACGCCATTAATGCCTCCAAGCAACCGGTAGCATTCACCCATACCGGCAGTTATGAACTCGCCAAGCACCCACGTCACCGCACCAATGAAGAAATGAAGGCAGTTGCTGATACCGGCGGCGTGGTTGGTGTGTTTATCATGCCTTATCTTGCAGAAGGTAAGCAGCCAGCCGCTGAAGATGTCATACGTCATATTGAGCATATCTTGAATATTGTCGGTGAAGACCACGTGTCAATGGGAACTGACGGTTCCTTGTCACCTGTTGACCTGACTCCGGAATTCAAAGAAAGCTTCCGCAAATCCACAGCCGAGCGCAAGCGCAGGGGCGTGGCAGCGCCTTTTGAAACTGAAACCGGTTACCTGTTTGCAAACGACTTGAATACCGCGAACCGCTTCGAAACTTTGGCCGGTATGTTGCTCAAACGTGGGCACAGTCCTGCGCGGGTCAAGAAGATCATTGGTGGAAATTTGAACCGCTTGTTTACCGCTGTGTGGCTGTAAAGATGGCCGGGCAAAGCACCCTTAGGTCAGGAGGCATTCTCTGGTTAATGCTCGGTCTACTTTTTTTGCAATCGTGCGTCAGCCTGAATCCGAACTACGAACAACCAACAGTTACGATCACTTCATTTAAAGTAGTGCCACAAGCAGGGGTGTTACCAACTTTCGATATCGGATTGCGCATCATCAATCCGAATCCGGAGCCCATCAACGTGCAAGGCGTGGTGTACTCCATTTCATTGCAGGGTTAAGAGTTGATTAAAGGGGTGGGTAAAGACTATCCACAGATCGATGGTTATTCACAGGGTGATATCTCTATCAGCGCCAGCGTGTTTGGTGGAATACGCTTTATTTCCAATACCGAGTTGTTGCCTAACAAGCTGATCGGCGAGTTTTTCCGCAGCGCTACAATCGGCAGAAACATTTCATCCGGATATTTGTCCAGCACAAACCGTGCATCACTGCTTACACAAGAAAAATGCAATCAAACACGACTAGGCTTGAAAACAGGTGGGCATTTGAACTAGAATGCGCTCCGGAAAATCAAGGTTTATTAATCCCTTACACGGCCCGGACGGTCTGTCTGTGGCCTTGAATCCAAATATGCCAACGACTGACACCTATTGGAGGTGCCGGAAGTTTTTGTACCCTGTGTGCGGCGATAAGCCAGCCACACCCGATATCCTGGAAATGAATGTGATTACAACTGCAAATATCACCATGCAATTTGGTGCCAAGCCATTATTCGAAAATATCAATGCAAAATTTGGTAACGGCAACCGTTATGGTTTGATTGGCGCCAATGGCAGTGGCAAATCCACTTTAATAAAAATTCTGGGTGGTGAGCTGGAGCCGAGTGCCGGGCACGTAAAAGTGGATGCGGATGAACGTCTGGGTAAATTGCGCCAGGACCAGTTTGCGTTTGAACAGTACTCAGTGCTCGATACCGTCATCATGGGATATGAGCGCTTGTGGGAAATTAAACAGGAACGTGACCGTATCTATTCGCTGCCAGAGATGAGCGAGAATGAAGGCATGAAGGTCGCCGAGCTGGAAGTTGAGTTTGCTGAACTCGATGGCTATAGCGCCGAGGCACGTGCGGGTGAACTGCTGCTGGGGCTTGATATCCCTGAATCACAACATGAAGGCCCGATGAGCGAGATTGCACCCGGCTGGAAGTTGCGGGTATTGCTGGCACAGGCCTTGTTTTCTGACCCCGATATCCTGTTGTTGGATGAGCCTACCAATAACCTCGATATCAACACCATTCGCTGGTTGGAAGATGTGCTGAATCAGCGCAGCAGCACCATGATTATCATTTCGCATGATCGGCATTTTCTGAATAGTGTTTGCACCCATATGGCGGATCTGGACTATGGCGAACTGCGGATATATACGGGTACTTACGATGAGTACATGACTGCCGCCACACAGGTACGTGAGCGCCTGCTGTCGGACAATGCCAAGAAGAAAACACAAATTTCTGATCTGCAGGCGTTTGTCAGCCGCTTTAGTGCCAACGCATCCAAGGCCAAGCAGGCGACTTCGCGTGCTCGTCAAATTGATAAAATCCAGCTGGCAGAAGTTAAGCCCTCATCCCGTGTCAGCCCGTATTTGCGTTTTAATCAGGACAAGAAGCTTTACCGTCAGGCTTTGGAAGTTGAAGCTCTGAGCAAAGGTTATGACACTGTGCAGCTGTTTCAGAATCTGGACCTGGCAGTTGAGGTTGGTGAGCGGGTTGCGATTATCGGTGCCAGCGGCATTGGCAAAACCACATTGATGAAAACCTTGTTGGGCGCCATCGATGTAGACAGTGGCGCAATCAAATGGTCCGAGAACGCCAACATCGGCTATTACGCACAGGATCACAGCTCTGATTTTGACGAAGACTCTGACTTGTACTCATGGATGGCACAGTGGGGCAAGGAAACAGATGACGAACAGATTATTCGCGGCACCTTGGGGCGTTTGTTATTCTCACAGAACGAGATAGAAAAATCGGTGAAGGTTATTTCGGGTGGTGAGCAGGGCCGTATGCTGTTTGGCAAGCTGATGTTGCAAAATCCGAATATCATGCTGATGGATGAGCCTACCAATCATCTGGATATGGAATCGATTGAAGCGTTGAATCTGGCGCTGGAAAACTATCCGGGCACCTTATTCTTCGTCAGCCATGATCGCGAGTTTATTTCGTCACTGGCCACCCGTGTCATCGATATCACCAGCGATGGCGTAGTTGATTTTAAGGGCAGTTATGACGAGTATTTGCGCAGTCTGGGTATCGAACCGCTTAATTTGCAGCGCGAAGCGGGTTAAGTTGAACCCCGGCGCATGACCGGGATTCAGGTTCTTATAAAGGCGGCCTGGCAAATGGCCGTTTTTTTTGCTCAGGCGGCGTGAGCAAACCCGCCCAGCAGTTTCTTCAGATCTTCCATCAGCCGTCGTATGGCGCCGGTCAACAGAACGAAATCGGCGTCGAGTTTGGCAATGGCATCTTCGCCCCAGTTATCAACCGCTTCACCCTCGATAAACTTCAATTTGCTGATAATGCCTTCATCACTGATCACACATTGCAGAACTTCATCGAAGCCTACGCCAAGATGGCTCAAGCGCATGCCTTCCACAACATGCTGGCGAATAGACTGATCACTCAATTCAAAATCACGCCAGGTGACGACAGATTGGCTGTCCATCATGTCCTGCATGCGGCATTCACGACCCAGCGAAAAGCCCAGCGGTGAATCGCCCATGAATATCCCTGTAATCAGATCGGCAGGGGAGTTGTTGAAAGTTAGTGGCGTGCAATAAAATTGCTCAAAACACTTACGTAGTTGGTCAATCAACCACTCGGCTTTGGTGTCTGTGCCAGCATCGATCACCAGCAATGCTTCAGATTGTATAAAACAGGCGCGAGTACGTTCTGATTTTACCAGAGCCTTGGGCAGAAGCTTCTCGCGGGTTTCTTCTTTCAGGTTGCGCACTTCAGCGCGCGTGGGTTCTTGTTCCATGCGTTCTTTGTATTCAATTACCCGTTCTTCGAGCACTTCCTTGATCGCGGCCGCGGGCAGTAACCGACTTTGTGTACGCAATTGGATCAGGTCCGCGCCGTTTACTCTGCGGCATAAAGGGTCGTCTTCATTGCCAGTTGGAGACTCCCAGCCCGCACTTTTTTCAGAGAACGAGCCGCAGGGCTTAAAACTGTTGTTTTTCAGCGCTTTCGAGAGAGCTTCTTCGCCTTCCGGCCAAGGGGAGGTAACACGATAAATACGTAAATTACGAAACATTAATGTAGTCCTGAGGGGTGATCGAAGGCGTGCGATTATAGACGAATTGAATCGTCGGCGCGACGCGTGTGGGCATTTGATTGGATCAGTTTAGCGGAATAATAATACCGGTATTCTGCAGGCTGAAAGCATGGCAGTCGTGGTGGAGCCAATGATCAGGTTACGAATGCGGGAATGGCCATACGCGCCCATCAGTAGTAAATCAATTTCCAGGCTCTTTAGCTTTTCAGTTATAACGACTTCTGCTTGACCCTGCTCAAGACTGGTTTCAATGGTGTAGCCACTGGCGCGTAAAGAAACTGCCGCTTCTTCCAGTCGTGTTTTGGCGCGCTGGGTTGGTGATGTGACTGAAAGCAGATGACAATCAAGGTCCGAAAAAGCCGGGTTCTGGGCCAGATAGCTGACTGCTTTTAATGCGCTGGGGCCGCCATCGAAGGCAATCAAAACCCTCTGAATAGGTTTGAATTCCCGCGAGGCGACCATAACAGGTCTATGACTGGCGCGAACCACACGTTCCAGGCTTGACCCCGGGTGTTCGTCATTGGATTCCGAGCCTTCACCGCGCTTGCCAATCACCATCAGGTCGGCATCAGTTTCGAAATTCTGGGCAGCTTCCACGATGCCCTCATTGCGCAGAAAAGTTGAAACCTCATCAACACCTTCTGCAATCAGAATGTTTTTGGCATCTTCAAGAATGGCACGGCCGCGCTGGTGACTCAGTTTGGCCATTTGAGCATCCAGTTCAGCCAGTTCCGACAGCAATGCGGTGCGCGCGCCAAGACCGATGCTACCGCTCAGGTCAGTGACTTTTCCGGCGTTAGGATTCGGTTCAAGCACATGCACAATATCGATATTGCCATTAGTACGCTTAGCTACCCAGGCGGCAAGCTCGCACACGCTTTTCGAGAAAGCAGAACCGTCTACAAATGCGACCAATTTAATCATGCCTTTGCCTTAATTATTGTGTAAGTCTTCAATGGCCCAGCAAGCGGTCAAGTGCACCGGGTTCGTCATGAATGGCCAATCTGTCCATGATGGTTTCGCTGGCTGCGTTCAGTCCGATGATTTCAGTTTCCGCACCTTCGCGGCGGAACTTCAATACCACCATATCAAGAGCAGTTACGCTGGAAATATCCCAGATGTGTGCTTCGCTGACATCGATAACGACTTTGTCCAATGCTTCCTTGAAATCAAAAGCTGCTGTAAAATTTTCAGCTGAAGCGAAAAACAACTGGCCTTCAATGAGGTAAGTGCGGGTAGCGCCAGCATCGGATACAACGGAGGTAACCCGAAATACCTGGGATATTTTCCAGGCGAAAAATATGCCCGAAAATAAGACGCCAACAAATACTCCAATGGCCAGATTATGGGTTGCAACAACCACAATGACGGTCGCCAGCATCACAACTGAAGAACTACGCGGATGAAGTTTCAGATCCTTGATGGATGACCAGCTGAAAGTACCAATCGATACCATGATCATAATGGCCACCAAAGCCGCCATGGGGATCTGCTTAACCCAATCGCCCAGGAAAACAATCATCAGCAGTAAAAAGACCCCCGCACAGAAGGTCGACAACCTGCCGCGACCGCCGGATTTAACGTTGATCATGGATTGCCCGATCATCGCGCAGCCCGCCATGCCACCGATAAAACCAGTCGCGGTATTGGCAATGCCCTGGCCGATGCATTCACGGTTCTTGTCACTGGTGGTGTCAGTCAGTTCGTCCACGATGGTTGCTGTCATCAGCGACTCCAGCAAGCCAACAGCGGCAACCGCGACCGAGTAGGGCAGAACGATCATCAGTGTTTCGAGATTCAAAGGTATGTCTGGAAGCAGGAAAACAGGCAGAGTTGAAGGTAGCTCACCCATGTCTCCAACAGTGCGCACATCCAGCCCCATGTAAATAGAAATCGAAGTCAGAACGATGATGCACACCAACGGTGATGGCACTGATTTGGTGAGCAGAGGCAATAAATAGATGATGCCCAGACCGGCTGCCAGCATTACATAAGTTAAGCCGGGTACCTGGATCAGTTCCGGAAGCTGCGCCATGAATATCAGAATGGCGAGCGCGTTCACAAATCCCGTCATCACAGAACGTGAAACGAAACGCATCAGATAGCCTACTTTTAAAAAACCCATCGCGATCTGTAGCAAACCAGCCAACACCGTGGCTGCGAGCAGGTATTGCAGGCCATGATCTTTGACCAGCGTGACCATTAAAACGGCCGTGGCAGCGGTAGCTGCTGATATCATGCCAGGTCGTCCACCGGTTATGGCGACAATGACGGCGATAGAAAATGAAGCGAACAGGCCTACTTTCGGGTCGACGCCAGCAATAATGGAAAATGCGATGGCCTCTGGAATAAGCGCCAGGGCGACAACCAGTCCGGCCAGAACATCGCCACGGATATTGCCCAACCACTCATGGCGTAGTTGGGGCAAAAAGGTGGCGTTCACGTTTGGTAGTTCACAATTTGGGGTTCACTGTGAAGTTAATCCTGTTGCGGACGGATTAAAAACTTTTCGCCGGTCGCTTGCTTGCTGTATTCGTTAATCGCATCCAGCGACAGTACTTCGCGCAAGGAAATTTCGCGACTGTAGTTGCTGGCAAAAATAGTCTTCAGGCCGGCCACAACTTTGGCCTGCATCTCAACCACTTTGGGCATGCCGGCTTTTTTCAGGAAATGCGGCAGCAGCCAGCCGCCCATTCCCCATGAAAACCCGTAACTGATATTAAGGGAAGTGGGGTTGCGATCCAGAAATCCGTAAACATAAACCTGTTTGTAGACTTCTGAACCATAGCGGTCGTATTCGCTCATCTGGCTGGCGGCTACGCCTTCCATGCAGGTCAGAATGCTGGTGGCGAGTTTGCCGCCGCCAGTAGCGTCAAACGCCAATGTGGCGCCCGTTGCAGCTAAAGCCTTACTGAGATCACTGAAATAGGTTTCCGACTCCGAGTTGCAAACATATTTGGCGCCGAGGCCTCGCAGCAGCTCTTCCTGCTCGATTTTACGCACGATGTTTACGATTTCTATGCCTTCGGACTGACACAAGCAATTCAGCATCTGGCCCAGATTGGAGGCCGCCGCAGTGTGTACCAATGCAGTGTGACCTTCGACGCGCATGGTTTCGACCATGGCCATGGCTGTCATCGGGTTAACAAAGCAGGACGCACCTTCAGCCGCACTGACATTTTCAGGCAAGGGCAGGCAGGTCATGGCTTTTACGCAGCGGTACTGGGCAAACATTTCACCGCCGGCCATACCCACGGTTTTGCCAAGCAGGCTTTGCGCCATAACTGAGGTGCCAGCTTTAATTACAGTGCCCGATGCTTCGTTGCCCACCGGCAGAGACTGACCAATACGGGCTTGCACCATGCGCATGGCTTTTTCTGGAATGTCCATACGTACTACCGGCTGCTCTTTGCTGCCTTCAACACGGGCAGTGGTAAGATCCGCCGGGCCCAGCAATAGCGCCAGGTCGGAAGGATTGATCGGTGTCGCCTCGATTTGCACGATAACTTCATCGGCCGCGGGTTCCGGCCACACAATTTTCTCAAATGACAGTTCAAGTGTGTTGTCGTCTTTAACCTGCGTGCGAAGTTGTAATCCGGTCGTTGCCATCATGGTTGCCTTTTTGCCTGTTCGGTAGTTTTGGATGATAAATTATAGGTGCTGCGCAATGGGTCGTCAGCCATGGATCCCGACGGCTTAACCCTGACCCAACATCCACTTGCGTAAGCGGTTGGAGTCGCCGAAAGGAGTTAGTTTACCAAATGAATTCAACAGCACGATAGAAACTCGCTTTCCATCGATCACAGCTTGCATCACCAGGCATCGACCAGCCTCATTGATATAGCCGGTTTTGCTCAAAGCGATGTTCCAGCTATCGTTTTTCAAAAGGCGATTGGTGTTGCCGTAAACCAACGGCCCGCGGGCCTTGTAGGGCCGCACTTCGATACGAGTTGTGGTGCTGGCTTCATGAATGAGTGCATAAGTTTGTGCGGCGGTTACCATTTTGGCCAGGTCGCTGGCTGTCGATTGGTTTTCCGGATTTAAGCCGGCCGGATCAGCAAAGTGACTGCGGGTCATGCCGAGCATAGCGGCCTTTTTATTCATAGCATCAACGAATGCCGGCATACCGCCGGGGTGGTTACGGCCCAGTGCCGTTGCAGCCCGGTTTTCGGAAGCCATGATCGCGATCATAACCATTTCGCGGCGAGTGAGGCTGGCGCCATACTCCAGTCGAGACCCGGTTAGTTGAAGCAAATCCCGGTCTGCTTTTGTCACACTGATTTTTTCATCCAGATTTTCGCCTGAATCAAGCACCACCATAGCAGTCATTAACTTAGTGATTGAGGCTATAGACCGGACCGTATCAACATCTTTGCCATAGATAATCTTGCCGTCGGCATCGATCACCAGGGCGGAAGCTGAACGAAGTTTTGGATCGCCTTTGAGGCCGGTGAAATTGGCGGCTGCTGCCAGCTGTGAAAGACTCGCACCTATCAATAACGCAGAGGCGAAAGTTATTGCCTTTACAATACGCATGGTTCCTCTCCTGACTGGTCAATTCTTATGCCGCCAACTTTTATACTGATTTGCCGATTATGTTTGAGCGATAGTTTGCCCCAGTTGAGGGGATTTCACCAGCACCGGGGGCGTTTAGAGTCGACTATTTCTTATTCCAACCGGGTCCTTTCACAAAGCGTCCGGGCATCTGACCAGTGTGCTGCGCGTTTTTGATGACCTGTGTACCGTTGACAAAAACAGCCTTCACGCCACTGGCCAATTGGTGTGGGTTTTCATAAGTGGCATTGTCCTGAATCGTCTCCGGGTTAAACACCACAACATCTGCGAAATAGCCCGGTTTGAGCAAGCCGCGATGGTCCAGTTTCAAATTGGCCGCAGGCAGTCCACTCATGCGGCGCACGGCTTCCTGCAGACTGATGATTTTCTCCTCGCGCACGTATTTGGCCAGCAGGCGTGCAAATGAACCGTAGGTCCGTGGGTGTGGCTGGGAATTGGTAAAGGGCGGTTCAGGCGCAACTGAGCCCGCGTCAGAACTAATGCTGACCCACGGCAGGGCGACTTTCTTGCGGATGTTGTCTGCGCTCATGGTAAACCGCACGGTGCCAACCCGGCTGTCGTCTTCAATAATCAAATCCAGTGCAGTATCCACCGCAGGCGTACCGCGCATGGCCGCGACCTCAGCCAGTGTCTTGCCGGTCAAGTCACGAAGGGCAGGATTACGGAAACTGACCAGCAGAAGATCTTCCGGCGGGATCATGTGAGACTCGGCAACAACACGCTTGCGGGTTTCCGGGTCTTTCAAGCGGGCAATCATTTTATCGTGGCCACCTTCTTTGGCCCAGGCTGGCAGATCATAATTCAGGCCGGTAGAACTGGCGTCATAAGTGTAGATGTCGGCGGTAATGTGCAAGCCTTCCTTGCGTGCATCCTCAACCAGTTGAATGACAGCATCCAATTTGTCGTAATTGCGCGCGTGTGAGACTTTCAAATGATAGATTTCAGCGCGCGCACCGGTCCTGCGGGCAATTTCGATCAACTCCTCAACCGCGGGAATCACATCATCACCTTCGTTGCGGATGTGGGAGATATACATGCCGTCATACTCAGCGACGACATCGGTCAGCGCCACCAGTTCGTCGGTAGTGGCAAACGGGGCAGGTACATAGGGCAATGATGATCCCAGCCCCATGGCGCCTTCGCGCATGGCCTGACGGACCAGTTGTTGCATATTCTTGAGCTCTTGCGGCATCGGTTGGCGGTCGTCATAACCCAGTTCGTGAATGCGCACGGTTGATGCGCCCACGAATGATGCGATATTGGTGGAGACACCCTTGTCTTCCAAATACTGCAGATACTCGCCGAGGGTGGTCCAGGGAATATCGAATTTGATGTCTGACTGGCTTTCCAGTTCACCTTTGCGCATGGTCGGGTTGAGCGGCCCCATGGAAGTGCCTTCACCCATTACTTCCAGCGTCACGCCTTGATACAGATCGCTGAGTGACCGGCCATCCTGAATCAGCGAGTCGGTTGCCCAGCTGAGCATGTTGATAAACCCCGGAGATACCGCCATTCCGGTGGCGTCTACTTCTTCACGACCCTGGTGCTTGCTCAAGTCTCCTATAACGCTGATGCGGTCGTCATCAATGGCTAAATCGGCCTGTACCGGTGGGCTGCCGCTACCGTCATAAATACTTCCGCCGCGGATTATGATGTCGTGTTCATTGGTGCTGCAAGCAGTGCTTAACAGTGCGACGCAAAGTGCTGTGACTACGAGATTTGCTGACTTGATCATGAGTTTTTCCAATTGAAAATTAATTATAAATTACATTACTATATTGTTATAAACATTTGTTTCTTATATAGATAATACATTGCAAGGTATGAGATAAAGACAAAGAACAATGCATAGGCCAACGATGCATTGATCGGGCTAAGCCAGCCCAGGAACAAGCTATCCATCAACCATTGTTTAAGCGTGATGATCTCACCTGCAGACTGCCATTTGATCAGGTAAAGCAATCTGCCCACGATACCCGATAACACGAAAACCGTAATCGCATTCATGCCATATACCCGGAAAGGTTGAATGCCTTTTCGCCAGCCCTTTATATCAATCAGATAATAGGATATACCCAGAAATGCCAACGCCATGCCGCTCATCAACAGGGCATAAGAGCTGGTCCACAGGCTTTTATTGATGGGTAGCCAATGTGCCCAGACCATGGCAATCGCAATTGCCAGGCTACCGGCAACCAGCATGATAGCGGTTTTTTCCAGCGGCTGAATGTCACGCCGTAGCAGGTGTCCGGTGAGCACACCGATTAAAGTTGTTGAAATGGCTGGCAATGTACTGAAAACCCCTTCGGGATCCCAGGTTTTGGTTTGCACCCACATGTGTCCGTTTAAAAGCAGGTTATCCAGCCAGGCTGAGAAATTCTGCCCTCGTTCATAAGCGCCTGCGCCAATGCCATCAACCGGAGCCCAGACCATTACCGCCCAATAGATCAACATCAACGCGAGCGCCCAGATAGCCTGTCCTCTGATGTTGAAATGCAGGAAGATTAAACTCGAGAACAAATAACAAACGGCGATACGTTGCAAAACGCCCGGAATCCTGATGGTGGCTATGTCGAAGAAGGGAAAGCCGTTTAAAAACAAACCCAGACAAAACAATATGAAGGTACGTCGCAGGATTTTCGCGTACAGATCTTTAGATGGACCCTCGTCGGCCTTTTTACTCGATAACGCCAATGATATGGAAACGCCGACAATGAAAAGGAAGAACGGGAAAATCAGGTCAGTAAAGGTCCAGCCGTGCCAATGAGAATGCAGAAACGGTGGATAAACGTGAGACCAGCTACCGGGATTGTTGACCAGAATCATGGCGGCGATGGTGATGCCGCGAAAAAAATCCAGTGATAACAGACGTTGGTTCCCGGACATGCGGTATTCCCAGCTAGGCAGTATCGTTGAGCGTGATTTTGTCTTTACTGACAGTGATCAATCGTTGTTTATACAAGGCACCCAGTGCCCGCTTGTAATTTTTCTTGCTGACTTTAAATTGCCTGTAAATGGCGTCCGGAGGGGAGTAGTCCGTTAATGGGGAACTGCCGCCTTTGCCTTTCAGGTGCATCAAAATACGTTCTTCAAGCTCCGATCGGACAGTATTGTTACGTTGTTGCAAGGTCAGGTCTATTTTGTTGTCGTCGCGGATAGCTTTGATAAAGCCGCCGACTTTATCACCCGCATGGATGGGTTGAAAAACCTCATCTTTATAGATCAAGCCCAGGTGAGTACCGTTTATCACCGCTTTGTAGCCCAAATCTGATTCGCCGACGATCAGCAGATCAACTGCCTGTCCCGGTGCCATGTTTTTTGCCCGCTCATCGAGAAACTTATGTAGTTTGGTGCTGCCGATGAGGCGCTGATTCGGGTCCAGATACATATACAAGACATAGGAACGACCTTCTGTCATCGGAGTTAGTTGCTGACTGACTGGCACCAGCAAATCATCTTCATCCGGACGTGCCATAAAAGCACCGGCTTTGGTGACGGTAACGGCTCTTAAAAGGGCGCATTGCCCAACGTTTGAATTTTCCATAGTGGCTATTCTACTGTACCGTTTCTATCCATGCGCGAATTGAACCGTCCAACCCATTGTGTGGATGCCGCTATCAATGACCAGACGTGCCGCCCGGCCAGCCTGATCTGACAGCATGCCCATGCGGTCGATCGGGCCGCTGTAAAGGCCTAGCTCGTCTGCCAGACGCTCGGAATATAAGCCCCAGCCTTCAGCGTAGCCGGAATTCCACAAATAGCGCACGATCGGATGGACGCTATCCCCCAACTCCAGTGCAATGGCCCCTTGTAAATGATGGCCGGGATAGGTTTCATGAAACAATACAGATTGTTGGCCGGCTTTTGAGCGCTGTTGGGGGTTTTTCACGGCAATATAAAAAATACCCGGTCGAGTGCCATCTTCAGACGAGGATTGATATTCGCCGGTTCCGCTGTCGCGGTAGGGCGGATAGGCCTTGATGATGACATCAGCCTTTGGCAGTTGACCGAAGGCATCCGGCATTTTCTGTTTGGCTCGGACCAACCCGGCTTCTACATAATCAACAACATCCTGTTCTGTGCCGAAGGTGTAGTCAGGGTTGGTATTCAAGTTCCTGAGCAGGCCCTCGATGGTTTCGCCGGGAAAATACTGGTCGATTATTATCTGCATTTCTGCGCGAATGGCCGCCATCTGTTGCAAGCCCATTGCATGGATTTCGACAGATACTGGTTCAATGGTGGCAAAAGATCTTACCAGGGCTGGGTAGCAAGCAGCACCATCCGGGTTCAGGCCAACGCCGATTTCCTCGCGTGTTTGCGGTATATATTCGGTCTCCAGAAATTGTGCAAATCGCTCAATGGCTGGCACCAGTTGCTGATCAAAAAGCTTGCGGATTTTGGCTGTGTAGGCAGGGTCATCTGCGCGCACGGCCGGGCTCAGCAGTGGACTATTGCCTTCTTGCAGCGCCTTAACTTCATTGACGGTGGGTTCAACCGTCAGTCTCGGTGTTTTATAACCTAACTCAAGACCGAGCCTTAATTTATTGATTTCATTATCAATGTATAAAGGCAGGGCGGATAGGCGTTGATAGGCTTGCTGGCGTTGCTCTTGTGTAGCCACCGGTTGGATTTCAAAGACAGAAGGCAGGCCTGTATACCACGCAGTGGCGCTGCTGGCGGCCCATAACTCGCTGCGGCAAATACGTGTGGCGACTGAGCCGGCGAGTGATTCGTGTAAAACCCCGTAAGTAATCCAGTCACGGCTACCGATTGCATCAGGCTCGCCAATCCCGTCCAATTCCTGCAACCAGGCATCTTCTTTGTTTTGCCAGTCTTCGAGAGCTGTCATGGAGTTGTCAGACAAGCGGTTGTGATGCGCGCCTGGAATAGAAAGGTAGCTGCCCATCTCTGGCTGAGCTTCAAGCAAAGCTGCCAGGTATTCATCTGCGATGGTTTCGATGTCTCGTGATGCCGCCTGATTGCTCTGAGATACTGCAGTCTGTGCTTCTTGCTTTTCAGTGGCGCCTTGCTGCTTTGAATCGCAAGCAACAAGCAAAGCCAAACACAGCACACTTATGCACAGCACACCTATGGCCATGCTGGTGAGCGATCGAATAGAGCGGGTTGGGTTTACTTTAATCATTCCAATGCTCCATCCATTGACGCTGCGGGGCTTTCAGCTTTTTCAGCATGGGTGAGTCTGCTACCAATAACAACGTGTCAGCTTCGATTGTATATGAACAAGCGTGGCAGTGGCATAGGCTGGTTTTGATGAGGCAATAAAAAAAGCCCGCGTTTAACGCGGGCTTTTTGGTCTTTTTGCTGTGATAACCCGGCACCTTTCGGGCCGGGTTACTGCAGTTACTTACGGTGTATCTACAGGAACCGGAACCGCTGTGGCATCCACATCGATAAGGGTGCGTGCGATTTCGCCATTGGCATCTTCGTGATGTAACACACCAAGATAACGACTGGAGATCAAGCCTGCATAGTCCACAGTAACCGTTTCGTTGCTACCGGCAACTGCTTCCGACGGGGCAGTAACAGTGGTATTGCCGTTGTCCGCAAATACAGGTTGAATCCACAACGTGTAATCGATAGGACCGTCGGCAGGCGCGGCATAGTGGTCTACGAAAATATAGTAAGAGCCGGCTGGACCGTTGGCAATGTCGACAACCTCTTCTGAGGTTGGGCCGCCGCTTGATCCCAGTAAGGCGACCAGGCCAGTGATATTGGCACAGTCTGCATTACCCAGATAAACAGTCAAGTCCAGATCGTCTTCTCCCGGCGCGGTTGTATCCACATCAAAGGTAGCGATACGGGTATGAACATTGGCGTCAATATCGATACACCATGCCTGTGAATCGCCAGGTGCAGCCAAAGTATCAGATGCGGTTGATCCTTCTTCGAGGCCACTCATTGTTGCCGTGTAATCACCGTTATAGCCAATAGCGACAGGAACGTCAACTGAGCCACTACCATCTTCACTGGCCACACTGTCTACTTCAGATGGAGTCTCAATTTGTGGCGCCAGAATTGCGATTGGGCTACGCACTTCCAGACCAATTGGATCGGACCAGGTGAGTGAACCGAATGCCCAGTTAAAGTCGTAGTCGGCGTTGGTCGAGAATGTCACTTCATAAGTAGTCGACTGACCTTGTCCCAGCCAAACCGAGCTTGGAGAAACGCTGACTTCAACACCAGGAGGCGCATCGATTACAGCGCTATACCGCTTGTTACCGCGATCTACCTTAGTAAAGGTACGGCTGATGGTTTTTGTACCGAACAAGTCAGAAATGGCGATTGAAGGAAGATTCAATTCACTGCCATCGTCTGAATAACCTGCATTCATCAATAGATTACAGGTGGCACTGGAAATCAGCGGAGTGTTATTTCCGCAGCTGAATGCCAGATAATCATTCCAACCAACGTTATAGATAAGACCTGGAAACAAAGCGTCAGTCGGCAGAATTTCACCGGAACCGATGTCAAAAGGTGTAGCCAGCTCACTACCGAATGTTTTCAGTAAACCCTGGCGACCTGTGGTCATCAGAGCAGAACGTGCCATTGCTGGTGTCCAGTTTGGATGAGCCTGCTTGATTAAAGCAAATGCGCCGGCTACATGTGGGCTGGCCATGGATGTACCACTAATGCTCATGAACATCTCACCGCTTGATGCCGGAGAGGCTGCTGCGAGGATAGCAACACCAGGAGCACTGACGTCAGGCTTGATGATGTTAGGCGCGCCACCGTTGGGGCCACGTGAAGAGAAACCGCCAATCCGGTTTTCCATGCTGGTTGCGTAGCTGGGACCGACATTCGCTAAAATCTGACCCATTCCATCATAAGATGCAATTACTTCACCTTCCGACTGGGAGATCATCTGACCAGGGATGGTGGTGCCAGGCGCTGACATAATAATAGGATCACCGGCGTTGTTAAACACCACGATGGCCCGTGCACCAGCGGCGGCAGCATTGTTATATTTAGTGCTGAAGGAACAGGCGCCACGTTGAATGAACGCGATATTGCCGTTTACATCAGCAGCATTAGCGAGTTCTGTACAGCCATTAACCGGGCTACCAAGAACCAGCAAAGCAGAGATGTCGCCTGTTTGTGCGTATTTGACATCGCCATTGCCTTCCATGCCAAGATAAGTGGCTGCAAGGTCAGATGGCAGAACGACATTCAAGCCGGCGCCGAACACGCCGTTGTCCTGTGTTGCGCCAACAGAAGTAATCCATGGAATACCGGCTGGCGTGCCTGTGGTTTGTGGGTCAGGTCCGGAGTTACCATTGGATGTTGCTACAAAAATACCGGCATCAGCTGCATACAAGAAACCAATGTCAGCAGGGCTGCCAAATATAGTGCCTGAACCACCGACCGAATAGTTGATCACATCTACGCCGTCAGCGATTGCCTGATCGATTGCAGCGGCAGTATCAGAGTAGGCACAGCCATCATCTGTGTTAACAGTCGGATCAGGTCCATCCCAACATACTTTGTATGATGCAATGCGCGCACGCGGTGCGATACCACTAACTTCGCCTAAATCCTGACCATCAATTGAGGCAGGCACGCCGTTATTGCCGGCAGCGGTAGCGGTTGTATGGCTGCCGTGACCATCGTAATCGCGAGCTGATTGGAAATCGAAGCTGCCAATGTCTGCGCCATCACCACCACAAGGATTGCTTGGGTCTGCTTCAGATGAGAAGCCCATGTTGTAGCAATGTGCTGTCAGCAGTTTGTCATTACAAGAAAACGCTGCGTCATCAGGGTTGGCTTCAGTGTTGCCAAAAGCACAACCGCTGGATTCAAAGCCATCGAGTGGATTGTAAGACCGGGAAATGTTCCTGTGACCCTGCCATGGCCAAGTATTGCCACTGCCATTGCCTGGCTCATCAGCAAAGCTGGGGTGCTCAGGCCAGATGCCTGTATCAATTGAGGCGACAATAATATCTTCACCCTTCACACCACGTGACCAGGCCTGGCCATCTTCACTGACACCGATGTAATTGGGGCTTGTATTGGTCTGGAGTTTTTGGATTTCATCTTTCCAGACGCGCACAACATCGCCGCGTTTTTGCAATTTGGCCGCATCCGATGCAGTCATTCTCGCTGCGAAACCGTTAAAACCATACCGGTAGCTGTAAACTTTCTTCGCGTTTACGCTGCTGATGGCACGGTTGTGAGTCGCATCAAGATGAGCAACGTAGTCTTGTACGTTTTTGCTGCCAGCTTGAAGCTTGCCACCCTTGGCTGGTCGGGTACCTTTAAAACCGGCCACACCGCCCTTATAGGCAATAGCTGGTTCGTCACGCATCTGCACAAGATAGATTGACGACTTGGTGACGCTGGACTCAGATTGGATCGCCAGCAATTTTCCGGCATCTTGCCGATTGATGGTGATCTCTGCCTGAGCACTGCTCAAGCATGCCAGAGCGACAAGTCCCGAAACTGATAATCGGTGTAAGACTTTCATTATAGATACGGCTCCTTTAGAAATGAAAACAATGCTGAAGAGAAAAACTTCAAGCTTCACTGCCCATGTAGTGCAAGTGCTGGAAATGCAGTGTAGACAAATTTTTTGCGTTTCAAAGATACGCTAACCTCTCCCAGAGACGTACTTTCGTGATCGCAGGATCTACAACTATATGTCTGAATTGATGTCACCATGTATGGTGCTGGCTCCCCTGAAAATCGCTTGACCCCGTTCTCTTATCAGCTACTAAGCAATAGAACAGACCGACAAGTATACACAAACCAGTCAAAATTCAAAGTCGTCAGGGCTTTATATTGCCTTTTAGGAGGTGTTTAGGCTGTACTTTAATGTGGGAATTGTTCATTTATAGATTGCAAGCCGGATGCCAGACTGCCAATATTTCCCGACAAACCACCAGACCCACATGAATAAGGTTCAAGTATGAATAATTTACATCGAATGGCTGCCATGATTGCAGTGATGATTTTACTGAATGCTTGCGTCACCAGTCCAACCGGCCGCAGGCAGCTAATGCTGGTGTCCGAAGATTCAGCGATTGTTGCCTCCAAAGAAGCCTATTTGTCTACGCTCAGTGAGTTGAATCAGGCCGGCATGATAGATTCAAACAGAGGCGTTAATAGGCGAGTGGATACGATTACTGGCCGCTTGATTGCACAGGCCATCGAGATGCGCTCCAATTCTGCCAACTGGGAATGGAGTGTGGTGGTGATTGATGATCCCAAAATGGTGAATGCATGGTGCATGGCGGGTGGTCGAATGGCCATTTACACCGGCTTGCTGGATCAGGTGAAACCCACTGATGATGAACTGGCGCAAGTAATGGGCCATGAAATCGCACATGCACTGGCCAATCATACCGCTGAGAAAATGTCGATGCAGATGGCCACCAGCCTGGGTGTGGCAGCCGTCGGGATTGCATCAAACAACAAAAGTGTTGCCCTAACTGGAGCCGCACTTGCGGCCATGCTTGCTGTGAATCTGCCCAACAGTCGTTCAGCTGAAACAGAAGCCGACATTATCGGCATAGAACTGGCTGCAAAAGCAGGCTATAACCCGAACGCGGCTGTTACTTTCTGGAAAAAGATGGGGCAGGTCAGTCCGTCAAGGACACCGGAGTTGCTGGCCACACATCCTAATCCCGCGAAACGTCAACAGTTGTTGAGTGAACTGGCGCCGCAGATGATGCAGTATTACCACCCCAATGCAAACCACCCGGTTTATAGATTGCGTTGATAATGGACTATCGTTTGGTGAGCTTTTCGATTTGTTTGTAATAACGCTCGGGCATCCAGCGCTTGAGACGCCAGGCTGATCTGGTTTGTTTGTGGGTTAGCAGCATAAATTGTTTCTTCTGTATGGCATTTGCGATCATCTCCGCCACTTCTTCGGCGCTGACTCCGGACGTTTCCATCCAGTGGCTAACCCTGTCTTTGGCATTGTCCTCGGTGGCTCGAAAGTTCTCCAGTAAATTGGTTTTGACAAAGGCAGGGCAGGCGACAGTAACGCCGACTCCATAGGGACTCATTTCAGCACGTAACGCTTCTGACAACGCCACCACGCCCGCTTTTGCCACGCCATAAGATGACACAAACGGAAGCCCGGCAATGCCGGCAAACGATGCAACGTTGACAATGTGCCCGGCATTCTGCTGCTTAAACATCTTTGCAAATTGATGGCATCCACGCACGACACCCATCAGGTCAATATCCAGCACCCATTGCCAGTCTTCAATGCTGGAATCTTCGATATTGCCCGAGGTTGCAACACCCGCGTTGTTGATCAGCACCTCAAGACCGCCCCAGCGTTGCATGATTTCCTGCTCCAGACGCTGCCAATGCTCTGCATTGGTTGTGTCCACCAGCAAGGCAAAGCTGCCGCTGTCAGGTTGCTTGAGTGCCGCCAGCGTTTGTTGGGCACGTCCTTCATCAATGTCTGTAACAACTACCCGCCAGCCCTGGTGGGCATAGCGTTTGGCCAGGGCTGCACCAAAGCCGCTACCTGCACCGGTAATTGCAATGGTACCTTTCCAGTTCGTGCTGCTCCAATTTGCGATGGTCATTTTGGTTTTACTCCAGCTCTGCTGCGTAAGGAGAGCTTTGTGCTCCAAGGCGGGTTGTCGTCAGTGCGCCAATGTAACAGGCTTTGTCCAGCGCAGCTTGTTCCGGCATGCCACTGACCAGAGACAGTGTCAGTGCTGCGGTGAAAGCATCACCTGCACCTGTGGTGTCGACAACATTAACGGTTGGCGGTCTGGATGTGGCGACTAAATTACCGCCACGACGGAGTGTCGCACCCTCGCGCCCATAAGTAATTGCCAGCAGACCTTTATAAAGACTTAAATCACTTGCCAGGATCTGCGCTTCAATTTCGTTGACCACCAATAAATCAATGTGCTCGAGCAGTTCCAACGGCAGGGGCTTGGCCGGTGCCGCATTAAGGCAGAAAAAGCCATCAGCTGCTGCCGTCATTAAAATGGTTTCCATGGGAATTTCCATTTGCGCAATAAAAGCGTCGGCCACCGGTAGTTCGAGCTGCTCCGAGGCAAATACAGCGTTGGCGCCAGGTGCCACAACAATCTGATTCTCTCCATCCTCCCTTACAACAATCATGGCCATGCCCGTCGCTGCATCGCTAATTGCTCTGCAGTAACTCAAATCCACACCGTCTTTTTTTAGCGTGCGCAATGCTTCTTCAGCGCTTGGGTCTTTGCCTACGCACCCGATCATAAATACTTTTGCCCCCAATCGCCGTGCAGCGATGGCCTGGTTGGCGCCTTTTCCGCCACCAAAGCGTTGCAGTACCGCGTTGGTAACTGTTTCGCCGGGTTGTGGAAAATGTTTGACGGTTGCCACAAGATCCAGATTGATTGAGCCGATGACGGCAATCGACAGGTTCTTAAACATGGCTATTTAGCTGTCCAGCCGCCATCAATCGGTAAGATGCTTCCTGTCATTGCACTGGCTTGCTCGGTGCACAAAAACATAACCAGGTTCGCAACCTGATCGGTGGTAATCAATTTCCGGGTGGGTTGGGCCAATAACATCACGTCATGAATAACCTGTTCTTCTGTCATACCTTTTACTTGCGCGGTATCAGCGATCTGATCGGTTACCAACGGTGTCTCGACATATCCGGGTGCTACCGCATTGACGGTTACATTTTTCTCGGCCATCTCAAGAGCAGCTGTTTTGGTTAAACCGGCGAGGCCATGTTTGGCTGCAACATAGGCACATTTATAAGGAGATGCGACCAATGAATGAGCTGAAGCCACATTGACTACGCGCCCCCATCCGGCTTCAACCATATAGGGCAGGGCAGCCTTCATGGCATGAAAGGCGGATGATAAATTAATGGCAATAATGTCGTTCCACTTGTCTGTGGGAAAACTTTCAATCGGCGCTACATGCTGTATTCCGGCGTTGTTAATCAGAATATCAATGCCGCCCGATTGTTCAGCAGACTGCTTGATCATAGCTTCTATCTGTTCCGGGTCGCGCATATCTGCACCACAATAGTGGACGCTTGCGGCACCTAGCTCCGTTAACTCCGTGCACAGTTTTTGTATGTCGTGCGGGTCGCCAAAGCCATTTAAGGTAACGCTGCAACCATTGGCCGCCAATGCGCGGGCAATGCCCAGACCAATGCCTGAAGTTGAACCTGTTACGACGGCATTTTTGCCGGCTAATGAGGGGTGCAACATGTGGCTCAACCTTCCCAGTCTTGTTCAACGAAACGTGAACCTGCCCAGAATAAAAGGGCGGCGATTATATAAAAACTTGTTCCTGCCAATATGGAGTACCGTAAAGCCTCATTGCCGAACTTTATTGTCAGCGTGTCTGACAAAAAGCCAATTGCAAATGTACCCACGCCAATTCCGATCAGATTATTGATGAACAGGAAAATGGCAGAGGCAGTGGCGCGCATATTCGGTGGCACCAGATGTTGAATAACCGAGATGACCGGACCCAGCCACATCAGCCCCAGTGCTGTGGGTATGACCAAAATAGAGAACGTCAGTAGCATGTTTTCCGACATCATGGCGAGGATATAAAAAGGTATTGTCGCCACAAATGCCCATCCCGGAATAGTAATAAACCGGCTGCGTCGCATCTGGCCGAAACGATCACCCAGCCAACCACCTGCCCAGATGCCTATCACGCCGCCCACCAGCAGCACCGCACCGTAATACAGTGACGCGTCCAGAAGGCTGAGTTCGAAACTGCGAACCAAAAACGATGGCAGCCAGAAAAACACGCCATATCCCATCATGGAAGAACATGATGCACCGAAAGCGACCAGCCAGAAACTGGGCTTCTTGAATAATGTATTGAATATAGCCTTCAAGCCCGGCGGGCTGGTGTCTTCGCGTTTTCTATCAAACCCGCCTCTGATCGGCTCTTTGAGCGTCATTCGGAATATGGGTGCTAAAATGATGCCGGCTATGCCGATGATGAAAAAAGCCATACGCCAATCCAGCATGCTGGCAATCACGCCGCCAAACACAATGCCAATGGCGCTGCCGATGGGAATGCCAAAAGAATAAATGCTCAATGCCCTGGCTCTTTGTTCTGGCGGGAAAAAGTCGCTGATAAGAGAATAGGCGGGTGCCACGCCGCCGGCTTCACCTATGCCGACGCCCAGACGGGCTGCAAACAGCTGCCAGAAGTTAGTTGCAAGACCACAAACTGCCGTCATGGCGCTCCAGATAGTAAGCGCACCCGTCATGATCCAGGTGCGGCTGAACCTGTCTGCCAGCATCGCGACGGGTATACCGAAACCGGTGTAGAAGAGGGCAAAAGCCAGTCCGCCCATCAATCCCAGTTGTGTGTCGCTTAAGCCCAGATCGGCTTTAATAGGGACGGCCAGAATGCCAATGATCTGGCGGTCAATAAAGTTGAAGGTATATACCAGTACCAATATGAACAGGACATAGCCGCGGTTACCGCTAAGCATGCCTGCTTGGTCAGATCCCTTTTGTTGCCCGTATTCCTTTTGCCCACCTTCTTGTTGCCTGCTTTTTTGTTGTATGCCTTCCTGCATGATTGTGTGCCTTGTAATTTGAGTCTTGTTTTATATGAATTGGGTGAACTGCTTACGCACTGGCGC
>Ga0105054_10002985_pt1 | contig 26658 bp, 26 predicted proteins | sample BON02_FD_78091 | JGI IMG/M metagenome (GOLD analysis project Ga0105054, IMG submission 78091) | Freshwater microbial communities from Lake Bonney liftoff mats and glacier meltwater in Antarctica - BON-02 (megahit assembly) | ecosystem: Environmental > Aquatic > Freshwater > Ice > Glacier...
CTGCACTCGACGCTGGCCTATGTCAGCCCGATGAAGTTCGAGCAAAACTGGCTTGCCAATCAACCCAGGCAAGCCAATTCGTGACTCGGTTATGGGGTACGGATTCCAGGGGCAAGGTCAGTTGCCTGGCCGAGCCGTGCCCGTTGGGGCAGCTCATCTCACGCAAACGCTCGGGCGCTTGCGACGCGCTGCGCTGGGACGCCGTGCAAACGATGTATCGGTGCGGGGTGCTCACCGACACCGACACCGAGGGCGTGCTCGGCCCGCGCTGGCGCTGGGCGGCGCCGCTGTTGCGCCGCTTGGCTGTTCGCTGGATTGCGGCTGGTGTGGGGTGTGATGCGAGCCTGCAGGTCGAAGCACAGGCTCGCCTTTGAAGGCCAGAAAAACGCAAGTGACCCACGCTTGGCGGCTTTGTGGGTAGGATGTTTTGTCGGGTCAAACGACATCCAAGTACCCGGCATTTTTGCCAGGAAATTGCACCTTTTTTAAGAGACACAAACCATGCAAGAGCTTTACAAGTTTTATATCAACGGCGCCTGGGTCGAGCCGCATGAAACCCTGCTTCCACACGACGTGACCGATCCCTCCACCGAAGCGGTGGTGGCGCGCATCGCGCTGGGCTCGGCGGCCGATGTGGACATCGCGGTGAAAGCGGCCCGGGCGGCTTTTCCGGCGTTTTCGCAAACCACCGTGGCCCAGCGTTGCGCATTGCTTGAGCGCGTGATCGAGGAATACATGAAGCGCTATGCCGACATTGCCGCGGCAATTTCAACCGAGATGGGCGCACCCGCTGGTCTGGCCAAAACAGCGCAGGCAGGCATCGGTGTGGCGCACCTGAAAACCGCCCTGGCGGTGTTGAAAAATTACACGTTTGAAGAGATGCGCGGCACCACCTTGCTGCGCAAGGAGCCCATCGGCGTGTGCGGCTTCATCACACCCTGGAACTGGCCCACCAACCAGGTCATGTGCAAAGTGGCGCCGGCGCTGGCCACCGGTTGCACCATGGTGCTCAAGCCCTCCGAGATGGCGCCGTTGTCGGCGCAGATTCTGGCCGAGGTGTTGGATGCAGCCGGCGTGCCCGCCGGTGTGTTCAACATGATCCACGGCGACGGCCCAGGCGTGGGCTCGGCCATCGCCAGCCACCCCGACATCGAGCTGGTGTCGTTCACCGGCTCCACCCGCGCCGGCGTTTTGGTGGCCCAAGCGGCTGCACCCACCGTCAAGCGGGTGCACCAGGAACTCGGCGGCAAATCGCCCAACATCATCCTGCCCGATGCCGACATCGCCAAGGCTGTCACCGGTGGCGTGCGCTCGGTCATGAACAACTCGGGCCAGTCGTGCAACGCGCCTACCCGCATGCTGGTGCCCAAGGCCAGCATGGCAGAGGCGCTGGCAGCGGCCAAAGCAGCGGCAGAGAAAACGACGGTGGGCGCGCCCGACAGTGGTGCCGCGATCGGTCCGGTGGTGTCCAAAGCCCAGTGGAACAAGATCCAAGGCCTGATCCAGCAGGGTCTTGACGAAGGCGCCACGCTGGTGACCGGTGGCCTGGGCCGACCCGATGGTCTGGACAAGGGCTACTTCGTCAAGCCCACCGTGTTGGCCGGTGTCAACAACCAGATGGCGGTGGCACGCGAAGAAATTTTCGGCCCCGTGCTGGTCATCATCGAATACGAAACGCTGGACGAAGCGGTAGAGATCGCCAACGACACGCCCTATGGCCTGGCGGCTTATGTGCAAGGCACCGATACCGCCACCCTGCACAGCGTGGCCAACCGCCTGCGCGCGGGGCAGGTCAACCTGAACAGCGCACCAACCGACATGATGGCGCCGTTTGGCGGCTTCAAACAGTCGGGCAACGGGCGCGAGTGGGGCGACGTGGCCTTTGGTGAGTTCCTGGAAACCAAGGCGGTGCTGGGGCATTCGCCCGCCAAGGTCTGACGCCAAAACGCCCCTTCCCCAGCGGGGGAGGGAGTTGGTCGATTCAGCCGCCAACGCCGACCGTCCATGTTCAATCGCCTGCGGGCGCCTTCAGCAACCCAGCCGACAACCGGTACAAGCCCCACACCAAGATCACCGGCAGCACGATGGTCTGCATCAGGAAGATCACCATCAGCGCGATCATCTTTTCTGCGACTCGCTCAGCGGATTGTTTGATTTCCTCGTAGCCCTCAAGCGCCTTGGGCAACGGGTTCTGCAACGTGCCGCTGATGGCGTTGGCTGTGCCGGTGACCGAGTCTTTCAACTTCTCCCAGGTGCTCCTGCCATCGGCGGGCACACCAGGCGCAGGCTCTGGCAGGACCACCGTGGCGCCGTTGTTCAAGGCCTTCAGCTGTTGGCTGGCCAGGTCGATCATCTGCTGGTTGGTCTCGTAGTCTTGTTTCAGCAAACGGTCGAAAACCGCTGCGCTGCCGATGGTGGCCACCGGGATCACAAAACGGATGAAGAGCAGCACCAGCAGCAAGCGCGACAGCCCGTGCGGGGATTTGCCGAAGTAATAGAGCAACGCCCAGGTGAGGGCCATGCCGGTGACGGCGGCAGAGACCATCCAGCTGGAACCCAGGTTCAAGAGCAGCAGTTGCATGCCAAAAGCGACGCTGGCGGTGAGCATGACGGTGGAGAAGGCCTCCACGAGATCGTTGATCGGGTCCAGGATTTCACCGACCGACATCGATACCCCCACACCCAGCGGCTCCACCGCCACCTGCGTGCCCTGAATCACCGAGATCACACCGTTGAGCGCGCGTGCCGAGGCAAAGGTCACCAGCGATCGCTTCAGCCCGTCGCCGAGCTGGCTTTCGGCCATTGCTTCGATTGGGCGGTACCAGCTGAGCGCCACCAGCAGCAGCGCCAGCGCAATGGTGGCGATCTTGCCGAAAGGCCTGGGTGGTTTTCTCATTCAGCGTGGTCCTGCTGCTCCCGTGCTTTCGTGGTGGTCGGGATTATCAAAGCAATCAACGCAGCAACCCAGAAATCACCAGCCCCACCAGCCCTACCAGCAACGCGCCCATGCCCCAGAGCAGCATCCGCGTGCGCGTTCGCAGCACCGCCACCGCGCCCACCAGTCGGGCGTTTTGCTCGGCGAGTTCGGTCAGGGTCTGGGCCATTTTTTCCTGTACCTGGGCTTGATGGTCGATCTGGTGCTGGGCGATGATCAGGCGGTTTTTGAGCTCGCCGAGGCTGGGCAGGGTGACGCTTTGCGCGTCGAGCACCTCGCGGTCAGGCGCCGGGCCATCGGCGTTGTTGGCGTGGGGTTTTTTGTCGAGCAGGTTGCGCGCGGCGTTGAGCACCTTTGGCGCGTGTTCGATCACGTCACCCCAGGGGATGAATTTGAGAGCGATCATCCAGGGAAAGGGCATGGGGAAACTACCTTGTAGGTTGGCGCGCAGGGCGGCGCGATGGTCAGCCCAGGGGATTCCAGATTAAACCGCTGTGCTGCCTGGGCCGAATTCGCGCCGCTTCAAACAGCGCAGGACAAAGCGGACACAACACTCGAATTTGCGCCTACTTCAACAGCAGAAGCATTCCATCATGGACTGGATTGGCTGGATCGAGCGTTTTGGTGCGTCTGCGGTGCTGGCGGCCTGTGGTTTGCCGGCCGGGCTGGGCTTTGGCTTTTTTGCCCAGCGCTCGCACTTTTGCCTGCGCGCGGCGGTGATCGGGTTCTGGCACGGCAAGGTTGGCGACAAGCTCCCCGCCTGGCAGATGGCCTTTGGCTCGGCGGTGGTCGGGGGGGCAGCCGCCGATCGTCACCGGCTTGCTGGACATGAACCGCGCGCGCCAGCGCTCGACGCGCAGCAGCCTGTCGGGTGCGCTGCTGGGTGGCGTGATTTTGGCGCTGGCATGGTGATGACGCACGGCTGCGCCAGCCGCCTGCTGGAGTTGTCGGCCACTTGCAAACTGCGCGTGCTGCTCTGCGGGCTGGTGTTTGCGGTGGCGGCGCAGTCCCCGTTGCCGGGCGTGCTGGCGCCTCGGCGGCTGGCGTTCTCCAACTGGTGGGTGGTGGGCCCGCGCGCTGTTTGTTGGCGCAAATGGGCGCCGGGCTGTGGGACGGGCTGGTGTTTGCTGCGGTCTGGTCGATCGCCGCGCTGTTTTTTGCGCATCACAGCGGCTTGGGCGTTCTGGAAATGGGCCGCTGGCACTGGCACCGGGCTGATGGTGGCGCTGGCCTGGTGCTTCACCTATGCGGTGGGGACCCATTCGTTTGGGCCGTTGCAGATCCAGGGGCTGACCTTCAGTGGGCCGTCGGCCGAGCAGCCGATGCGGGTGCAGGCCCAGCCGGGCGAGCCCTGGACCTTTGGCCTGGGCTTGCTGCCAGGCGTCTTTCTCGGCGCGCTGTCGGGTGCGCTGGCGGGCAGCGCCTGGAAGATTGAAAGCTCTGGCGGTGCCCACACCATGACGCGCTGCAGCGTCGGCGCGGTCTTCATGGGTTTTGGCTCGTTGCTGGCTGCTAGCTGGTGACTGGTGACTGGTGGCTGCGCGGTGGGCGCTGGTATGACCGGTGCCGCGATCTTCGCCGCTACCGCCTGGTTGACCCTGGGCGGCATCTGGGTTGGCAGCGGTGCGACCGACTGCTTGCTGGGCCGGCCGCGCCAAGCCCGCGCCATGGCGCCGAACACGCCCGTGGCCGCCGCCTCGGCCGCCGCGCCTTAGGCGCCAGCCGGGCGCCGCCAGAGCAGCCAGCATCCGACGCCGGCCACCAGCAGCAACAGGCCGGGAAAGCCCACCGCAGGCGACCACTGCAGAGCCGCTGCGCCAAGCGCTGGCGCCAGCACGCCGCCCAGCGTGTACGAAAGCACCAGCACAGCGGTGCTGTTGACCAGGGTGATGCCTTCTTCGCGCGAGCCGATGTCGATCATCACCATGGTGTACAGGCAGCCGCCCGCGCCACCCCACAGAAACGCCACCGGCGCAGCCAGCCAGGGCGTGCCGGCCACGAAGGGGATCACCAGCGTGGCCAGCAGCGTGATCGCAGCGCAGGCCCGCATGATCAGGCGCCGCGCCGCAAATTCGTCACCAAAGCGCTGCTTCGGGTGGTGTGCCAGCCGATCGGCCAGCAGGCCAGCGGGCAGCATCATGAGCGCGCTGCCCAGGCCACTGGCGGACACCAACAAGGCGGCTGTTGCCGCACCCAGGCCCAGCGTCAGCCCGTACAGCGGCAGGATGCTGGTGATACCGCTCTCGAAAAACCCGCCGACAAAGCCGATCGCCATCGTCAGCGGATGCGCCAGAAACGCATGCCACACACCGCCCAGCCCGACCTGTGCGCTGAGCGCGTCGGCCGCAGCCGGCAGGCGCGGAATCAGCAGACTCCAGCCCAAACCCACCACCAACAGCGCCAGCGCCAGCCACAGCGCGGCATCGCTCTGTGCACCGACCCAAACCAGCAGCGCCGGGCCGATCACAAAGGTGGTGCCGACCATGGTCTCGAAAATGCCGATCGCGCGTCCGCGCTGACCGGGCGGCGCAAATTCCGCCACCACCGCCTCGGCCAGCACCCAGCGCAGGCCCGAGGCCATGCCGCCGATGAGGTTGAAGACAAACCAGGCGGGGAGCGCGTCGGTGAACAGAAACCCCGCGGTGGTCAGCACCGGCACCACCGCCGCCAGCCACAGCGTGGGGCGGCGCCCCAGCCGCTGCGTGATGGCCGAGGCAAAGGGCGTCATGCAGAAAATGCCCAGCCAGGCGGTGGTGGCAAAAAGGCCGATGACGGCGGTGGACACGCCATCGGCATTGAGCCGCAACACGAGAAACGGCGTCAGCATGAAGTAACCGACCAGCTCGAAGAAGGTGGAGCCGAAGATGGTCCACAGCCCCAGCCGGGCCTGCGCTGGCGGCGCCCCCTGCACCGTGACCCCGGTGTTTGGCGGTGGCCGCGTGTGCTCGCTCATGCGACGCTGGGCCGCGCGGCGAGCAGCGCGTCAACCACCTCGGCGAAGCCGGCGCCGCGCTCGCTGGGTGTGATGTAGCGCGGCGGGTGCGAGAGCGCCGGCAAAAATCGCGCCACGTTGGCCACGCCCACGCTGTGTGGAAAGTGGCCAAACATGCGGGCGTCGTTGGGCGAGTCGCCCACGTAAACCCAGCGCTCCAGCTCGTTATCAAGATCGCAGCCCAGCTGCTCGCGCACGATCCAGCGCGCCCCCTCCAACTTGTCGTGGCCGCCGATCCAGCCGTTGATGTGGATCGAGCTCACCGTGGCGTTAAGCCCGCCCGCGTGCATCAGCACCACCACCTGCGCAATGGCGGCCTCGCTCAGGTGGGCGAACTCGCTGTGGTCGATGGCAATGTCGGTTTCGCGCCCCGGGCTGTCGGTGGCCAGGCGGGCCTGCGGCAGGGTTTGCAGGATGTGCTGCGCTACCGCTTGCAGGCGCGCGAAGTTGGCGCGTCGCAACGGCTCGCTTTGCAGGTAGGCCTTTTGCAATTGGCCGTTGGCGCCTCGGTGCAGCGCCACCGCGCCGTTTTCCGCCACGATGGCGTTCACCGGCCACGCGAGCGCAAACGCCTCGCTCCAGCCGGCCGGGCGCCCGGTGATGGCAAATACCGGCAAACCGGCGGTTCGCAGCCGATGCAGCGCAGCCAGGGCCTCACGCGTGATCGCACCGGCGGTGGTAAGGGTGTCGTCGATGTCGGTGAGCACGCCATGCACGGCAGCGCGGTCGGTGCAGGACCAGTGGGACAGCGGAATAAAATTCATAGAAGGGGCAGCAGTTTCGCACACCCCATTCGGCGCGCTACGATAGAATCTTGTGTTCCGAGGAGCGTTGCAGCGCACTCCCGACCGAGGTCGGCGAGGAGCGTGAGGCTCGGATTCATCTTGCAACGACGCTCATCCACTGACCGGGTGCGATGGGCTTTTTTATGTCCGTTTCGCTCACCGTCAGGGGTTCAACCACCACTTTTGGAGCGCAACCCATGAACGCACGTATTCCCGCCATTCTCAACGCCGACTGCACCATTGCCGACATCGGCCTGGCCGCCTGGGGCCGCAAAGAAATCAACATCGCCGAGACCGAAATGCCTGGCCTGATGGCCCTTCGCGAAGAACTTGCGAACAAGCAGCCACTTAAGGGCGCGCGCGTCACCGGTTCGCTGCACATGACGATTCAGACCGCGGTGCTGATCGAAACCTTGCAGGCCCTGGGTGCAAAGGTACGCTGGGCCTCATGCAACATCTATTCGACACAAGACCATGCCGCTGCTGCCATTGCAGCAGCGGGCACGCCGGTGTTTGCCATCAGGGGCGAAACCCTGACCGACTATTGGGATTACACCCACCGCATCTTTGAATTCGGCGCCGCCCATACCGAGGGCGAAGGCCCGAACATGATCCTGGACGACGGCGGCGACGCCACCATGTTGATGCACCTGGGCAAGCGCGCTGAGACAGACCTGTCGGTGCTGGACCACCCGGGTAGCGAAGAAGAAATCTGCTTGTTCAACGCCATCAAGGCCAAGCTTGCGGTTGATGCCAACTGGTACAGCCGCAAGAGCGCGCAGATCATCGGCGTGACCGAAGAGACCACCACCGGCGTGCTGCGCTTGAACGAGATGTCGGCCAAGGGCTCGCTGATGTTTCGCGCCATCAACGTCAACGACTCGGTGACCAAGAGCAAGTTCGACAACCTGTATGGCTGCCGCGAATCGCTGGTGGACTCCATCAAGCGCGCCACCGACGTGATGATCGCCGGCAAGGTTGCGGTGGTGGCCGGTTACGGCGACGTGGGCAAAGGCTCGGCTCAGGCTCTGCGTGCGCTGTCCGCCCAAGTTTGGGTGACCGAGATCGACCCGATCAACGCGCTGCAAGCCGCCATGGAAGGCTTCAAGGTCGTGACCATGGAATACGCCGCCGACAAGGCTGACATTTTCGTGTCCGCCACCGGCAACAAAAACGTGATCCGCTACGAGCACATGGTCGCGATGAAAGACCAGGCCATCGTCTGCAACATCGGCCACTTCGACAACGAGATCGATGTGGTTTCGCTGGAAAAGTGCGAATGGGACGAGATCAAGCCGCAGGTTGACCATGTCAAATTCCCCGATGGCAAGAAAATCATATTGCTGGCCAAAGGCCGCTTGGTGAACCTGGGCTGCGCCACCGGCCATCCCAGTTTCGTGATGAGCTCCAGCTTCGCCAACCAGACGATCGCGCAGATCGAGCTGTACACCAAGCAAGCCGACTACGACATTGGTGTGGTTTATGTGTTGCCCAAGCACCTCGATGAAAAAGTGGCGCGTCTGCACCTGAAGAAGGTTGGCGCCATGCTGACCGAGCTGAGCGATGATCAAGCGGCGTACATCGGTGTGCCAAAGCAAGGTCCTTACAAGGCCAACGCATACCGTTACTGAATTCGCTCGCAGGACTGGCTCCACCCGCGCCGCCTTTCGGCATCACCCCCCAGGGAGCGGCGCTGGCGGCCCGGCAAAGCCGGTTCCGCGGCGCCCTGGCGTCGAGCGGCCTTCGGACCGCTCGATTCACGTCGGAGCTTCGGCAATTTTTTGCGTCTTCCATTCCATGCGTGCAGATCAATTGCTTTTGGAACGCGGCCTGGCCGCTTCGCGTTCGCAGGCGCAGCGGCTGATTGCCGCTGGCGTGCGCTGGCGCTTGGGCGACGGCGCTTGGAAATCGGTCGTGAAGAATGGCGAAGCGCTGCGTGAGGGCGCCGAATTGCAGCTGCTGGACACAGCAGAAACCCGCTTTGTCTCGCGCGGTGGCCTGAAGCTAGAGGCTGCGCTGCGCCACACCAGCATCGATGTGCGCGGCATGTGCGTGCTTGATCTGGGCCAGAGCAGCGGCGGCTTCACCGATTGCCTGCTGCAACGCGGCGCTGCCGCCGTTGTTGGCGTGGATGTTGGGCAGGGCCAGCTGCACCCGAAACTGACCGGCGATCCGCGCGTGGTCTGCATTGAAAAATGCAACGCTCGCGACTTGACGGCGCAGATGCTTCTGGACCATGGCGCGGGCGACGCCAGCTTTAACCTCATCGTGGGCGATCTGTCGTTTATTTCGCAAACGCTGGTCTGGCCCGCAGTGGTTCCGTTGCTGAAGCCAGAGGCGAACCTGCTGATGCTGGTCAAACCGCAGTTCGAGCTCCAACCCGAACACATCGGCAAAGGCGGCCTGGTGCGCGACGCGGTTAGCTACGCGCTGGTTCAAGCGCGCCTCGCGCAGGCTTGTACCGAGCACGGTTTGGCGCAGCGCGACTATTTTGAAAGTGCCATCACCGGCGGTGATGGCAACCGAGAATTTTTTGTCTGGGCCACGTGCGGCGCTTGAGTGCCACTGGCTTGAACGAACACAGGAACTGACATGGCCTTGCCATTGAGCATCGAATTTTTCCCGCCCAAAACGCCTGAAGGTGTGGTCAAGCTGAGCGCGGTGCGCCAGCAGCTGTACGCGCTGAAACCCGAGTTCTGCTCGGTCACCTATGGCGCGGGCGGCTCCACCCAGCAGGGTACCTTCGACACCGTGGGCGCCATTCTCGCGGAGGGTGTGGACGCGGCTTCGCATTTTTCTTGTGTGGGCGCCAGCAAGGCCAGCGTGCGAGAGCAGCTCGCCACGCTCAAGGCCATGGGGGTGAAACGCCTGGTGGCGTTGCGCGGCGACCTGCCCAGCGGCTACGGCCTGGGCGGTGAGTTCCATTTCGCCAGCGATCTGGTGGCCTTTATCCGCGAGGAAACCGGGCACGACTTTCACATTGAGGTGGGGGCCTACCCCGAGGTGCATCCGCAGGCGAAATCGCCCGTAGCCGACCTGCAGGCCTATGTGGCCAAGGTACAAGCCGGCGCCGACTCTGCTATTACCCAGTATTTCTACAACAGCGACGCCTACTTTCGCTTCGTGGACGATGCCTATCGGCTCGGCGCCGATGTGCCGGTGGTGCCGGGCATCATGCCGATCGGCAGCTCGACCCAGTTGCTGCGCTTTTCTGACGCTTGTGGCGCCGAAATTCCGCGCTGGATCCGGCTGCGCTTGCAAGGCTTCGGCGACGACACCGATTCCGTCAAAGCCTTTGGTCTGGACGTGGTCACCGACCTGTGTGACCAGTTGCGCAACGGCGGTGTGCCCGGCTTGCATTTCTACAGCATGAACCAGAGCGTGGCCACGTTGGAGATCGCGCACCGATTGGGCTTGGCAGCTTGATCGTTGCCTACCACCGCGCCACAAGTGCGCTGCCCGGTCTGCTGGTGGGCGGCGAGTCGGGTCGCGGCCGCGTGCCGGGTGAGCCGATTCCCAACCCGGTCAAGGCGGGGCAGGCCGAGGCTGAACAGGAGATCGTGCGCAGACCGGCTTCCTGTTACGGGCAAAAATTTCAGGGTCGACGCACCGCCAGCGTCGAACGCTTTGACCTGTCCGGCTTCACTACCGCCCACCCCAGCCTGCCGTTTGGCTCCCGCGTGACGGTGCGCAGCCCCGCCAGCGGGCGTGAGCTGGCGGTGCGGGTCACCAGCCGCAACCCCACTCACCGGCGGCCGCATCATCAACCTGAGCGGCGCCTTCGCACAGGCCATCGCTTGGCTGGAGGCCGATGTGGCCACCGGGGTGCTGTTGCAGCCCTAAACGCGAGCTGCCTCCAAAATCTCGCTCGCCTCGCTCCCCCCCATTCCCATTGATCCCAACCTTCCAGGAGACTCCATGAAACTCGAAACCATCGCCGTGCACGGCGGCTACACACCCGATCCCACCACCAAGTCGGTGGCGGTCCCGATTTACCAGACGGTGGCCTACGCGTTTGACGACACGCAGCACGGCGCCGATTTGTTCGACCTCAAGGTGGCTGGCAACATCTACAGCCGCATCATGAATCCGACCAATGGTGTGCTTGAAGCCCGTGTGGCGGCACTGGAGGGCGGCATTGGCGCGCTGGCCATGGCCTCAGGTATGGCCGCCATCACGGCCGCCATTCAGACCATTGCCGAGGCGGGCGACAACATCATTTCGGCAGCCACGCTCTACGGTGGCACCTACAACCTGTTTGCCCACACCTTCCCGCAGCAGGGCATTGAGGTGCGCTTTGCCGACGCCAGCGACCCGGCCTCGTTTGCCAAGCTGATCGATGAGCGAACCAAGGCCATCTACTGCGAATCGGTTGGTAACCCGCTTGGCAACGTGACCGACATCGGCGCGCTGGCCAAAGTGGCGCGCGCCGCTGGCATCCCGCTGATGGTCGACAACACCGTGCCCAGCCCCTACCTGTGCCGCCCGTTCGAACACGGCGCCGACATTGTGGTGCACTCGCTCACCAAGTACCTGGGCGGCCACGGCACCACCATTGGCGGCGCCATTGTGGACAGTGGCAGGTTCCCCTGGGCCGAGCACAAGGCGCGCTTTAAGCGCCTCAACGAGCCCGATGTGAGTTACCACGGCGTGGTTTACACCGAAGCCCTTGGCGCTGCCGCCTACATTGGTCGCGCGCGCGTGGTGCCGCTGCGCAACATGGGTGCCGCGCTCTCACCGATGAACGCGTTCCAGATCCTGCAAGGTATCGAAACCCTGGCGCTGCGCATGGACCGCATCTGCGAGAACGCGGTGAAGATCGCAAGCCACCTGAAGTCCCACCCCAAAGTGGCTTGGGTCAACTACGCTGGTCTGGCCGACCACAAGGACCACGCGCTGGTGCAGAAGTACATGGGTGGGCGGGCGTCGGGCATCATCAGCTTTGGACTGAAGTCTGACGACGCCATCGCTGCCGGGACGCGCTTCCAGGATGCACTTAAGCTTTTTACCCGCCTGGTCAACATCGGTGACGCCAAGTCGCTCGCCTGCCACCCGGCCTCCACCACACACCGCCAGCTCAACGAGGCCGAGCTGGGCCGCGCGGGGGTCAGCAAAGACATGGTTCGCCTGTCCATCGGCATTGAACACATCGACGACCTGATGGACGATCTGGAGCAGGCGCTGGCTGTGGTCTGAGACTGGCCGCGGGAAGCCGTTGTTTTGAAAACCCGCCTCGGCGGGTTTTTTTACGACTGCCACAACGCAGCTTGCTCGCGGGGTGCCTGTCGCCGGGCAAGGCCAGCAACCCGGTTGGTGGGAGACTGAAGGCGTATGGCCGGTTGCATTTGCCGGTTTCCGTACCCAGCACAGCTGCGGCCGATCGCGCCCGCAAGCTTGAAAGTTATTTCACGTCACCCAAGGATGTTTCATGAACAAGCCCTGGCTTGCCCAATACCCGCCTGGCGTACCAGGCGAGATCGACATGCAGCGCTTCGCCTCGCTGGTCGACATGCAGCGCGACAGCTGCCAGCGCTTCGCCGATCTGGTCGCCTACCGCTCGATGGGCGTCTCGATGAGTTTTCGCGAGCTGGACGAGGCCAGCCGCGCGTTTGCTGTCTGATTGCAAAAGTCGGCCGGGTTGCAGCGGGGCGACCGCGTCGCGCTGATGATGCCCAACCTGCTGCAGTACCCGGTGGCGCTGTTTGGCGTGTTGCGTGCCGGCATGGTGGTGGTGAATGTGAACCCGCTCTACACCCCGCGCGAGCTGCAGCACCAGCTGAAAGACGCCGATGTACGTGCCATCGTTGTGCTGGAAAATTTTGCGCACACGCTGCAGCAGGTGATTGGCAACACAGCGGTGCGCAGCGTGGTCACGGCCCAGGTTGGCGATCTGTTGGCGCCACCGATGCGGCTGCTGACCAACTGGGTGGTCAAGCATATGAAGAAGATGGTGCCGGCCTGGCAGCTGCCCGGTTCGGTGGCTTGGCGCGCCGCGTTGGCGGCGGGTCGCCAGCAACAGCTCGATCCGGTGGCGCTGGGCCACGATGATCTCGCGTTTTTGCAATACACCGGTGGCACCACCGGCCTGGCCAAGGGCGCTCAGTTGACCCACGGCAACATGGTGGCCAACGTGTTGCAGGTGGGTGCGTGGATGTCGCCGAACCTGCAAGAGGGCAAGGAAACGCTGATCTTGCCGCTGCCCATGTACCACGTGTTTGCGCTCACCGGCGCGCTGTCTTTCTTCAGCCAAGGCGCGCAGGCGGTGCTGATCGTCAACCCCCGCGACATGCCCGATTTTCTTAAGGTGCTGGCCAGCGCACCCTTCACCGCCATCATCGGTGTCAACACACTGTTTCGGTCGCTGCTGGAGGCGCCCGGCTTTGCCGCGATTGACCTGAGCCCGCTCAAGCTGGCGGTGGCCGGCGGCATGGCGGTGCAGCAGGTGGTGGCGCAGCGGTGGAAGGAGCGCGCTGGCGTGCCGCTGGTGGAGGGCTATGGCCTGACCGAAACCTCGCCAGTGGCGATCGCCAACCCGGTCACTGTTTCAGAATGGAGCGGGCATATCGGCCTGCCATTGCCCAGCACCGAGGCGGCGATTCTGAGCGATGACGGCGGTCCGATTCCGTTGGGCCAGGTGGGTGAAATTTGCCTGCGCGGCCCGCAGGTGATGAAGGGCTACTGGAATCAGCCCGAGGAGAGCGCCAGCGTGTTCACCTCAGACGGCTGGCTGCGCACCGGCGACATGGGTCTGATGGACGAACGCGGCAGCGTGCGCATCACCGACCGCAAGAAAGACATGATCATCGTGTCCGGCTTCAAGGTCTTCCCCAACGAGATTGAGGACGTGTTGACGCTGCACCCCGGCGTGCTGGAAGCCGCAGCGATCGGGATCCAAGACGAGCGCTCGGGCGAGGCGGTGAAGGTGGTGGTGGTGCCCGCCAACCCGGGCCTGACCTAGGCCGATGTGCTGGCGCACTGCAAACGCCACCTAACCGGCTACAAGACGCCGCGCAAGGTCGAGTTCCGCGTCGAACCGCTGCCCAAAACCAACATCGGCAAGATCTTGCGGCGCGAGCTGCGCGACCCGGTGCCGGTGCGCCCGAAAGCGCAGTGAGCCGGTTTGGCCGGAGCGCTGCGTGAACGCTCTGGCCGGGTGTTCAGCTTGAATGCCCAGCGGCACTAGCCACCGACGTCCAGCGTCTGGCCTTTGCCCCGCCCGCGGCCCAGCACGCCAAGCAGCACCGGCAGCGTCTGCTGCAGCGAAGCCTTCAGCGTGTGCGGCGGGTTGACCACAAATATGCCGCTGGCTGTGAGCCCAGGCCGGTCTTCCGGTCCGTGTGTCGGGTCTTGGCCGATTGCAAGTGTGGCATGCAGCCAGGGACGCTTGGCCTGGGTGCTCAGTGTCTTGAGCCGTTTGGGCAGGTCGTGCGCTTCGGGCCGGGGAATGAGGGGATACCAGACCAGGTAGGTGCCGGTCGGGAAGCGCTTGAGTGAGTCCTGGATGCAGGAACCCACCCGCCCGTAGTCGCTCTTGACCTCGTAGCTGGGATCGATCAGCACACAGCCCCGCTTGGACCCGGTGGCCGAAGGCGGCGGTGGCAGCAGCGGCGTGAGTCCTTCAAAGCCGTCCTGCCGACTGACCGCGATTTGGCGCCCCGCATCTAGCTGGGCGATGTTGGCATCCAGCGTTTTGCCGTCGGTCGGGTGCAGCTCGAACAGTTTCAACCTGTCCCGCGCCGCCTGGCGCAACAGCGCGTGCATCACAAATGGTGAGCCGGGGTAGACGCGCAGGCTGCCTGAGGGGTTGAACCCCGTGATCAGGTCGAGGTAGTCGTCCAGCGCTGTGCAAGCTGGCACGCCCCTGCCCATACCCTGGGCCGGTCGCAGGGCCGCCATCAGCTTGACGATACCGTCTTTGGCTTCGCCGCCGGTTTCGGTGTAATCGCCATCGAGCCGGTACAGGCCCGCCCCGGCATGGGTATCCACCAGGGTGATGGGCGTCTCCTTTTGCATCAGGTGGCGCAGGGTCGCGATCAGCGTGGTGTGTTTGAGCACATCGGCATGGTTGCCGGCGTGAAAGGCGTGTCGATAAGAAAACATGGTGCGCCGATGGTAGCGCCACGGTTACAGGCAGCATGCGAAACTTGTGTACGGTTGCCGAAACTTCGTACAATAGATGCCTTCGCAGCGCACGCATGGCTCCGCGGCGAAGGCAACCAAGTGGACTCTCTCAAAGAAATTGAGGAGTCAAATTGGTTGTAAACCCACCTAAGAGGTTTCCAGCAGAGAAACACCGACCGTGGAAAAGAGCCGCCAAATCCTCTTTAACAGAGAAAACCCATGACCAAAACGTTCAGCGCCAAACCCGCTGACGTGACGCACGGGTGGTTTGTGATTGACGCGACCGACAAGGTCCTCGGACGAGTTGCCAGTGAAGTGGCTCTCCGACTGCGCGGCAAACACAAGGCCATCTACACGCCTCACGTCGACACGGGTGACTACATCGTCATCATCAATGCGGCCAAAATCCGCGTCACGGGCAACAAGTCCATCGACAAAATTTACTACCGCCACTCCGGTTATCCAGGCGGTATTTACGCCACCAACTTCCGCGACATGCAGGCCAAGCACCCAGGCCGCGCAATCGAGAAGGCTGTTAAGGGCATGCTGCCCAAAGGCCCGCTCGGCTACGCCATGATCAAGAAGCTCAAGGTGTACGGCGGCGCCGAGCATCCGCACACTGCTCAACAGCCGCAAGTGCTGGACATCTAAGGAGCCATGAATGATTGGTGAATGGAACAATGGCACCGGTCGTCGCAAATCCAGCGTCGCCCGTGTGTTTCTGAAAAAAGGCTCCGGCCAAATCGTGGTCAACGGCAAGGACATTCAGTCCTACTTTGGCCGCGGAACTTCGATCATGATCGCCAAGCAGCCGCTGCTGCTGACCAACCATGCCGAGACTTTCGATGTGATGGTCAACGTGCATGGTGGTGGTGAATCCGGTCAAGCTGGTGCGGTGCGTCACGGCATCACCCGCGCGCTGATTGACTACGATGCCTCGCTCAAGCCCGAGCTGTCGCAAGCCGGTTATGTGACCCGTGATGCCCGCGAGGTCGAGCGCAAGAAGGTTGGTCTGCGTTCTGCACGTCGCGCCAAGCAGTTCAGCAAGCGCTAACCGCTGGTTGTACGCTCAAAAAAACCGTCCCCAGATCAACTTGGGGCGGTTTTTTGTTTTTTGTGATCTCGTACGCTGATTTTCTTTCTCGGTTGAGGTGTCTTTTGAATGCGTGTGCTGCTGCTGCAGAGACGCCAGTCCCACAATATTCTCCGCATGTTGGTGCGCGGTGACTGGGCATTGCGGTGGCTACAGGGCGCGGTGGCTTGGTCTGGTGCCGGTGTTTTGGGTATTTGGGTTCGGTCAAGACATTGCCAGACTGGCGTGCACCGCCAAGCAGCAGCGGGCGCAGCCACGTGGTTGGCTGGTGGTGTTGCGCAGGGCGCTGGGCAAATCTCAGCAGGGCTCCAACAGCCCCGAGTGCATGCTCACCGCCGAAGGCCAACCCAAGTCTTTGATTGACCGGCAGGGACACAAGTCCACACTTAAATTTGCAGCAAACGATCCCCTAGGGCGTCTGGCTGCGAATTGGGCTACCATAAACCCCTGGGCCAAGAGCCCGAAATTCAGTCCGGCGTCTTTGCGATGCCCCATTTTGAGAAGAGGTAAATCATGACAGCAGTGGCCGAAAATATCCAGACCGAGATGCCGGCTCCGCTGGTCTTCACCGACAGCGCGGCCGCCAAGGTGGCCGAACTGGTGGCTGAGGAGGGCAACCCCGAACTGAAGCTACGTGTGTTCGTTCAAGGTGGTGGCTGTTCGGGGTTTCAGTATGGATTCACCTTCGACGAGGTGGTGAATGAAGACGATACCGAGATGTCGAAAAATGGCGTTTCTCTTTTGATCGATGCGATGAGCTACCAGTATCTGGTGGGTGCTGAAATCGACTACAAGGAAGATTTAGAAGGTGCGCAGTTTGTGATCAAGAACCCCAATGCGGAAAGTACCTGCGGCTGTGGTTCAAGCTTCAGCGCCTGAGTCGGGAAGTTCACAAAAAAGGAGCCGATAGGCTCCTTTTTTTGGTCAGTTGCCGCGTGCTACTCGGCGCTGGCTTGCTGGAGGGTGGCGGCGGCACTCAGTTCGCGGCGCTGCACCTGGGCCACAGCGTCGAACTTTGCGCGCAGAGCCGGGCTTATTGGAATGTTCTCGCTCTTGCGGGCAATCGCCAGTGGGTCTTGGTGCACCCCGTTGTCGCGGAACTCGAAATGCAAGTGGGGGCCGGTGGACATACCAGTCGATCCCACCGCGCCGATAAACTCGCCTTGCGCCACGCGAGCGCCTTTTTTAACGTCGATTCGGCTCAGATGAGCAAACAAAGTGGACTTTTTCCCGGGGTGATTGATCTCAATCACATTGCCATAACCGCGCTGCCAGCCGGCAAAGCTCACAACGCCATCGGCGATCGTGCGCACCGGGGTCCCGGTGGGCGCGGCATAGTCCACACCGAGATGGGCACGCTTGCGCCCGAGCACTGGGTGGAAACGCATGCCATAGCCGCTGCTCACGCGTGAAAACTCCAGCGGTGAGGACAGGAAGGTCAGGCGTGAGCTCTGGCCGTCAAAGCCGTAGAACGCACCCGTGCGGCCGTCTTCACCAAACCACACCGCCTCATGGGATGTGCCGTTGTTGACGAACTCTGCGCTCAGCACGCGCCCAGCGCGCAAGGTTTCACCATCGGCCTCCAGGCTTTCATAGACCACGCTGAAGCGGTCGCCCTGACGAAGGTCGCGGCGAAAATCGATGTCGGAGGCGAAAATTTCGGCCACTTGAATGGCCACTGAGTCGGGCAGATTCACCGCATCGCTGGCAGCAAACAGGGAGCTGCGAATGGTGCCGCTGGACAGCTTGGTCGAAGCCTCCAAGCTGTCGATGTCAATCCGTGCCTGCAGGCCGGTGGCTGCGCGCTCCACCACCAATCGGTTGAACTGGCCTTCTTCGGTGCTCAGCCAGCGTGCGGTCAGGCGCTGGAGACCGCCGCGATCGCTGGCCTCGGCACTGACCAGCTTGCCCGGACGCCCGGTCAGCAACTGGCGCGCGGTGGGATCGTTGCGCAAAAAGGTTTCGGCCTCGCGGTCGCGTACACCCAGGCGCTGGAGCAGCGTTTGGGCTGTGTCTTCGCGGCGCACGGTGTCGCTGCGAAACAGGGTCAAAGGGACTGGTACCGCTAGCAAGTCGCCAAGGGCGGGCACGATATCCAGGGTTTGCACCAGCTGGATGACCGGGAGCTGGGCAGCGTCGGGCGCGAGGGGCGCAATACCAAAAGCGGTTACGCCAGTGCCAAGCAGCAAGACACCAAGGCCGCCCATGATGCGGCGGGGATGGCGGGCCAGACTTTGGCTGGTGGCTTGAGCGATGCGCGATAGTGACGCGATGAAGGGATGGGTCAAAATCCGTATCCTGGCTACAGCGGGCGTGGGCCGCGCTGGAAATGTTGGGCGTTTGCGGCAGCGGGGGGTGCCCGCAGCGGCAGTGATGTTGATTTTTTATCGTCCGCAGACAACACGTAGCGCCCTAAAATGTGCTTTAACCTACAAAAAGCACGGTCACAGCCTCACATTCTATCGGCTCAGGGCTGGATGCAACCGGATTTTCTCGCATGAGTCAGGCTCAAAAAGTACCCGAAAGTACTGGAAATACCGATATGAAAGGCTTGGAATGGACAGACGGCGTTCGTCACGCGCTTGGTGTCACGCTGCGCGGTTGCGAGGAGTTGCTGCCCCACGACGAATGGGCCAAAAAGCTGGCCCGGTCTGAGCGTACCGGGGCACCATTGCGCATCAAACTCGGGCTGGATCCGACCGCGCCTGACATTCACATTGGCCACACGGTAGTGCTCAACAAGATGCGTCAGTTGCAAGACCTTGGCCACCAGGTGATTTTTCTGATTGGTGACTTCACCAGCCTGATCGGTGATCCTTCGGGGCGCAACAACACGCGACCGCCGCTGACCACCGAACAGATCCAGGCGAACGCCGAAACCTATTACAAGCAGGCAAGCTTGGTGCTGGACCCGGCGAAGACTGAGATTCGCTACAACAGCGAGTGGAGCCTGGCGCTGGGTTCCATGGGCATGATCCAGCTGGCGGCCAAATACACCGTGGCGCGCATGATGGAGCGCAACGATTTTCACGACCGCTTCAAGGCCGGCACGCCGATTGCGGTGCATGAATTCCTTTACCCGCTGATGCAGGGCTACGACTCGGTGGCGCTCAAAAGCGACCTGGAGCTGGGCGGCACCGACCAAAAATTCAACCTGCTCATGGGGCGACACCTGCAAGCCGAGTACGGCCAGGAGCCGCAGTGCATCCTGACCATGCCGCTGCTCGAAGGCCTGGACGGCGTGGACAAGATGTCCAAGAGCAAGCACAACTACATCGGCATCACCGAGCCGGCCAACACCATGTTTGCCAAGGTGTTGAGCATTTCCGACAGGCTGATGTGGCGCTGGTACATGCTGCTGTCGTTCAGGTCCTTGGTCGAGATCGAAGCCTTGAGGAAAGAAATTGAAGGCGGACGCAACCCCAAAGACGCCAAGGTGGCGCTGGCCAAGGAAATCACCACCCGCTTTCACAGCGCGGCGGCGGCCGAGGCGGCTGAGCAGGACTTCATTCAACGCTCACGCGGTGGAGTGCCCGACGAGATTCCTGAGCTCAGCCTGAGCGGCGCGCCGATGGGCATCGGTGCGCTGCTCAAGGCCGCCGGCCTGGCGCCATCCAGCAGCGAAGCCAACCGGCTGATTGAGGGCGGTGGGGTGCGCGTTGATGGTGCGGTGATTGCCGACAAGGGCCTCAAGCTCGACGCTGGCACCCGCGTGTTGCAGGTGGGCAAACGAAAGTTCGCCCGCGTGACTCTTTCCTGATGCACCGGACAGCCGGTTGCGCAACTGGCCCGCTCACGGCTTGCGTGCTGACACCGCTATGAAGGCATCAACGCTGCAATACCTTACTCCCCGCCGTCTGCTGCTGGTTTCGGCGGTGGTGGCGCTGTGCACCATCGCACTCAAGACGCTGGCCTGGCAGATCACCGGCTCGGTGGGCCTGCTGTCTGATGCGATGGAGTCGCTGGTCAACCTGGCCAGCGCGCTGTTTGCGCTGGCCATGGTCACGATTGCTGCGCGCCCGGCGGACCACCACCATCCCTATGGTCACCACAAGGCCGAGTACTTTGCGTCCGGTTTCGAGGGTCTGCTCATCATCGTGGCTGCGCTGGCCATTTGCTGGGCCGCGGTGGATCGCCTGCTCGCGCCCCAGCCGCTGACGCAGGTCGGCTGGGGTCTGGCGCTGTCGGTGGCCAGTTCGGTGCTCAACGGCTTGCTGGCCTGGGTGATGTTTCGGGTGGGCAAGCTGCACCGATCGATAGCGCTGGAGGCCGACGCCCGGCACCTGGTCACCGATGTCTGGACTTCGGTGGGCGTGGTGGTTGGCATCACCCTGGTGCACCTCAGCGGCTGGCTCTGGCTTGATCCGGTGGTGGCGATTGGGGTGGCGCTCAACATCTTGCGCGAGGGTTTTCACCTGATATGGCGCTCTTCGCAGGGCCTGATGGACGAGGCGCTGGAGCCCGAAGTGTTGGCGGTCATTGAGGAGACGCTGGTAGGTTTTGCCTCCCAACAGGGCGAGACCCGAATCATCCGGTTTGACCACCTCACCAGCCGCAAGGCGGGCCAGCGCCGTTTTGTCGATCTGCACATGCACATGCCGGCCAGCTGGTCGCTGGGCCGCGCGGCCGCTGTGCGGGCCAGCGTGGAGCAGGCGCTGATGGGCGCAGTGCCGGGCCTGCGGGCGTCTATCCAGCTGCTGCCCAGTGACGCTGAAGCCTATCTGGGTGACCAGGAGGAGCCGATTTGATCGCGCTGTTGCAACGCGTGAGCCAGGCGCGGGTGGAGGTCGCGGGCGAGGCGGTGGGCGCCATCGGCGCCGGGCTGCTGGTGCTGTTTTGCGCCGAACCCGATGACACCGAGGCACTGGCCGAGAAGATGCTGGCCAAGATCCTCAAGCTGCGCATCTTCAATGACGACCATGGCAAGATGAACCGCAGCGTGCAGGACATGGGTGGTGGGTTGTTGCTGGTGAGCCAGTTCACACTGGCTGCCGACACCAAGGGTGGCAACCGGCCCGGCTTCACCGGCGCGGCGAACCCTGTGCTGGGTGAGGCGCTGTTCAACCACTTCGTGGCGCAGGCCCGGTCGCAGCACCCCACGGTGCAGTGTGGGCGCTTCGCCACCGAAATGCAGGTGCATCTGGTGAACGACGGCCCGATCACGATTCCGATTCGTCTGAGCGCCTGAGCGCATTCTGCGTTCGGCATTCGGCATTCGGCATTCGGCGCCAGCCTCAGCTTTTCAGATACGGGTCGGGCAGTCCCAGGCCAGCCAGGATGGCTGTTTCGCGCGCTTCCATTGCCTCGGCATCGGCTTCGCTGGTTTCGTGGTCCCAGCCTTGCGCGTGCAGTGTGCCGTGCACCAGCAGGTGCGCGTAGTGCTGGGCCAGCGGAATGTTCAGCTCGCTGGCCTCGCGCGCCACCACCGGCGCGCACAACACCAGATCGGCCATCACCAGCGGCTCGGTGGCGTAGTTAAAGGTGAGCACGTTGGTGGCGTGGTCCTTTTGCCGGTAGTCGCGGTTGAGTACTCGGCCTTCTTCGGCGTCGACGATGCGCACCGTGATTTCGGCATCGGCATCGTCCTCCAGCGCATGGCGGATGGCACGCATCACCGCGTGGCGCGGCAGGGCGGCACGGTGGGTGGCGGCGTCAGCTAGTGCGCTGAATTGCAGCGACAGACTCAAAGAAGGCAGCGCCATCAATGCGCTTTCAGGCGGCCGAGCGGCGCGCGCGCTTGGCCGGCGCCGCGTCGACGCTGGTGCTGCGCGCGTCGTAGGCGTCGACGATGCGGGCCACCAACGGGTGGCGCACCACGTCGGCGCTGGTCAGGCGGCACATCGCTATGCCGGGCACCCGCTTCAAGACCCGCTCGGCGTCGATCAGGCCGCTGGGCTGGGTGTGCGGCAGGTCGATCTGGCTCACGTCGCCGGTGACCACCGCTTTGGAGCCAAAGCCGATGCGGGTGAGGAACATCTTCATTTGTTCCACGGTTGTGTTCTGCGCTTCGTCGAGGATCACGAAGGCGTGGTTCAACGTGCGCCCGCGCATGAACGCCAGCGGTGCGATCTCGATCTGCTGGCGCTCGAAGGCTCTCTGTACCTTCTCCACGCCCATCAGTTCGTACAGCGCGTCGTACAGCGGGCGCAGATAAGGGTCCACCTTTTGGCCCAGATCGCCCGGCAGAAAACCCAGCTTCTCGCCGGCTTCCACCGCCGGGCGGGTCAGCACAATGCGCTGCAACGCGCTGCGCTCCAGCGCATCGACCGCGCAGGCCACCGCCAGGTAAGTTTTGCCCGTGCCAGCCGGTCCGATACCGAAGGTGATGTCGTGCGTGGCCATTTGCTCCAGGTAGCGCACCTGGGCCGGCGTGCGACCCTTGACCTCGCCGCGCCGGGTTTGCATGGCCACGGCGTCAACGCCGTCGGACAGGGCGGTGTCGCCGCTGAGCATGAGCTGCACCTGCTCCGCCGGGATCGGTTTCCTGGCCATCTCGTACAGCGCTTGCAGCAGCTCCAACGCTTGGTTGGCTTTGGCTTTCGGGCCATCGATACGGAACTGCTCGAAACGGTGCGCCACCTTGACCTGCAAAGCCGCCTCAATGCTGCGAATATGGCGGTCCATCGGGCCGCACAAATGGGTCATGCGGGTGTTGTCGGGCGGCGAGAAAGTGTGTCTGAGGATCAAACGGATAATCCGGTGAAGGTTGGGATACGCGCTGCAAAAGCCACAACGCACACAGCGCGGGTTTTGCAGAGCATCTCCAGACCAAGGCAACAAAGGAACCCGCCATGATAGGCAAATTGACCGGTACCCTGCTGGAAAAAAACCCACCGCAGATCCTGATCGACTGCAATGGCGTGGGCTACGAAGTAGACGTGCCGATGAGCACCTTCTACAACCTGCCAGCGCTGGGCGAAAAGACGGCGCTGCTGACCCACTTTGTGGTGCGCGAAGACGCGCAGATTCTCTACGGCTTTGGCACCGCCAGCGAGCGCGAGGCGTTTCGCCAGCTGGTCAAGATCAGCGGTGTCGGCCCGCGCACCGCGCTCTCGGTGCTCTCGGGCATGAGCGTGGCCGATCTGGCGCAGGCGGTGACCGCGCAAGAGAGCGGGCGCATCGTCAAGGTGCCTGGCATCGGCAAGAAAACGGCGGAGCGGCTGCTGTTGGAGCTCAAGGGCAAGCTTGGCGCCGACCTGCCGCTGCCAGGCACCGCCAGCGCGGTGGGCGAGGCAGCCAGCGATATCCAGCAGGCGCTTATTGCGCTCGGTTACAGCGAAAAAGACGCTGCTGCCGCGCTCAAGGCGCTGCCCAAGGACGTGGGCGTGAGCGAAGGCATCAAGCTCGCGTTCAAAACCTTGTCCAAATAAGATGGCGCGATGAGCATCCAGACCGACGACTTTACCCCGGCACCACGCGTGGTGTCTGCCGCCGCTGCTTCGCCCAGGGAAGAGGCGATCGAGCGGGCGCTGCGGCCCAAGCTGCTGGACGAGTACGTGGGCCAGATGAAGATTCGCGAGCAGCTGGAGATCTTCATTGGCGCGGCGAAGAAACGCGGCGAGGCGCTGGACCATGTGCTGCTGTTTGGCCCGCCGGGTTTGGGCAAGACCACACTGTCCCACATCATTGCGCAGGAGCTGGGCGTCAACATGCGCTCAACCTCGGGGCCGGTGCTGGAAAAGCCCAAAGATCTGGCGGCGCTGCTGACGAATCTGGAGGCCAATGATGTGCTGTTCATCGACGAAATTCACCGCCTCAGCCCGGTGGTCGAAGAAATTCTGTACCCCGCGCTGGAGGACTACCAGATCGACATCATGATTGGCGAAGGCCCAGCGGCGCGCAGCATCAAGCTCGATCTGCAGCCGTTCACCCTGGTGGGCGCGACCACCCGCGCCGGCATGCTGACCAACCCGCTGCGCGACCGCTTTGGCATTGTGGCGCGGCTGGAGTTCTACACCGCCGAGGAACTGGCGCGTATCGTCAAGCGCAGCGCGGGTCTGCTGAATGTGCCGACCGAGGCTGACGGTGCGTTTGAGATCGCGCGCCGCTCACGCGGCACGCCGCGCATTGCCAACCGGCTGCTGCGCCGGGTGCGCGATTACGCCGATGTGAAGGGCGACGGTTGCATCACGGTGGACATTGCCCACCGTGCGCTCACCATGCTCGATGTCGACCCGCAGGGTTTTGATGTGATGGACCGCAAGCTGCTGGAAGCGGTGATCCACCGCTTCGACGGCGGGCCAGTTGGTCTGGACAACATCGCGGCCAGCATCGGCGAGGAACGCGAAACAATCGAAGACGTAATCGAGCCCTACCTGATTCAACAGGGCTACCTGCAACGCACACCGCGCGGTCGCATCGCCACACTCGCCGCCTACCGCCACCTGGGCGTTGCGCCCCCAGCGTCGGACACCGGCCTGTTTGCACCCGGAATCTGACGTATGGCTGCTGTGAAACCAGCGACGCTGAACCGTCGCTGGTGGTGCATCGCCCTGCTGCTGGCGCTGCTGTGGTGGCGTGGCGCGCCCGCCGATGCGGTGGCGGTCTGGCAGCGCACGCTGCAGTTTTCTGCGCGCCTGGCCAGCCAGACCTGGGTGGACGTAGGAAGCACCGTTACCGGTTGGGTGCAGACGGTGCTGGTGAGCGAGGGCGTGGCGGTGATGCAGGACGAGGTGTTGTTGCGCCTGCAATCGCAGGAGCTGAGCGCGGCGCTGACACCGGCTGAGGCGGCCGAGCGGCAGGCCGCTGCCCGGCTGGATGGCTTGCCCGGCACCGGTGTGGTGTCTGCGCAGGCAGCGGTGAGCCAGGCCGAGGCAGCAGCGCGTGCTGCGCAGGCGGCCTGGGTGCGCGCGAAACAACTGGTGGCGCAGGGAGTTCTGAGCGGTGCGGCGCTGGACGAATGCCGGTGCACACGTGATGTCGCCAAGGTCCAACTGGCCAGCGCCCAGGCGCTCCAGTGCGCCTGTGGTGAGGAGGGCAGCGATCAGGCCCAAGCGCAGGCACAGCTGGCGGCGGCGCAAGCCGCGCTTCAGTCCGCGCGGGCCATGCTGGCGCAGACCGAGCTGCTGGCCCCCGCCCATGTTCGCGTGCTGCGGCGTCAGGTCGAGCCAGGGCAGATCGTGCAGCCGGGCAAGGTGCTGCTCGGGCTGGCGCTGTCCAGCCCGGTGCAAATCGTGGTGTAGGTGGAGGAGCGCTTTCTCGATTCGCTGCGTGCCGGGCAAACCGCCTCGGTGCTGGCCGACGCCTACGCCGCGCAGCGCTTCAGCGCGCGGGTGCTCTCCATCGCGCCATCGGTCGGCGCGGATCGATTGAGGTCAAGCTGACGCTGCTGGCGGTGGCGCCAGCGTTTCTGCGCGAAGACACGACGCTGTCGGTGCAGGTGGACACGGCGCGGCGCGAGCGCTCGCTGGTGTTGCCGCTGGCCGCCTTTTGCGTCGCTGGCGCAGACGGATCGCCGACTGTCTTGATGAACGATGCTGGCCATGCCCGCGAGAGCAACGTGCGCCTGGGGCTGCGCACGCTCGAGGCGGTAGAGGCGGTCGATGGCCTGGTCGAGGGCGACCAGGTGCTGGTGGCTTGCGCGCTTAAAGCAGGCCAGCGGTTGCAGGTTCAGGTGGTGCCGCGGCAGCTCACCCAACGCACCAATGGCGGCGCAGCGCCCGATGCGGGCACCGCGCTGACCAGTGCCATGGGCCGCTGAGGCCGCGCCGCGCACGGGCTGGCTGGCATTTCAGCGGCAAGTGGCGCTGCGCTTTTTGCGCCAATGCCGCATGCAAACCTTGCTCATCATCGTGGGCGTGGCCGCTGGGGTGGCGGTGACTGCCTACATCTCTGCGCTGATTTCTGGGTTGCAGGCCAGCACACTGAAGAAAACGCTGGGCGCGCAGCCGCACATTTCTGTTCAGGCGCCGGACGTCTGTGGTGACGCCGGCTGCGCTGCGTGCGCAAGGCACCACCGTTTTGTCCTAGGTGCAGCTGCGTGCGCAGCGCCTGCGCGCCGTGGCCAACTGGCAGGCGCTGATTCCGGTGCTGAAGCGCCTGCCACGTGTGGCGGCCGTATTGCCCATGGTGTCCGGCGCGGGTCTTGCACTGCGCGGCAAGGCCAGTCAGGCGATTCCCTTGCAGGGTGTGGACCTGGAACGCCTCGACCGCATCGTCGGTCTGCGCAGCAAAGTGGTCAGCGGCACGGCGCGACTGATGCCGGGCGAGACGATTGCGGGCCGTGAGCTGGCGGCTGGCCTGGGCCTGCGCGTGGGTGACCGGATGCGGGTGCAGACCACTGAATCGTTTGATCTGGTGCAGGTGACCGCTCTGGTCGACCTGGGCGCGAAAGAGCTGAACCGGCGTACTGTGATCGTGCCGCTGCGCAGCGCGCAAAACCTGCTTGGCCTGCCGGGTGGCGTCACCAGCGTGGACCTCACCGTGCGCGATGTCTGGGCCGCGCAAGCGATTGGCGAGCAGCTGCGCCGCCAGCTGCCTTACCAATTCGAGACCTGGCAAGAGAGCAACGCGCCACTGGTCTCGGTGCTCAACGCGCAATCGGTCAGCACCAGTCTGATTCGCGCGGTGGTGCTGATGGTGCTGCTGCTGGGCATTGCCAGCGTGCTGGTGGTGTTTGTGGTGCAAAAGCAGCGCGAGATCGGCATTTTGCGGGCCATGGGCGCCATGTGCGGTCAGGTGTTGCGGGTGTTTCTGGTGCAGCGCGCGGTGGTGGGCGCGCTGGGCTCGGCGC
>Ga0105054_10002994_pt1 | contig 26588 bp, 18 predicted proteins | sample BON02_FD_78091 | JGI IMG/M metagenome (GOLD analysis project Ga0105054, IMG submission 78091) | Freshwater microbial communities from Lake Bonney liftoff mats and glacier meltwater in Antarctica - BON-02 (megahit assembly) | ecosystem: Environmental > Aquatic > Freshwater > Ice > Glacier...
GCGAAGCGGCTCTTTGAATTTAAAACTTTAAATTCATCGGATTTTTCCTAGGCCAAAAATATCTGAGCGGAGAAAAGTTTCAATTTTGTTGCGTTGGCATGCCCTCCTGGTATCGAACACACTCGTAGGTATTTGGGCAGTTTTAGATTCTGTTCTGGTTTTGAACCTACTTCATATCGCAACATTTGAAGTTGAGATGTGTGGCTGTCCCACCAGCACTCAGTCTCCATTGTCATAATGGTGGTATTCGTCAACAGAGTCACGTTTGCTTTACCAAAACCTTCATATGAGAAAAGCCATTCCAGTGAAATGGCTTTGACAGGTCTCGGAAATGTTCCCAAATTCAAAGTAGCACAACCTATAGTTGTTGTCATGAGAGTCTTGGGCTTCCTCGCTAGATCAGTAGCAAAACTCCACGAATTTGTTTTCTTCTTAACATATCTCTTCACCACCTTGTTGTCAGTGAGTGTTAGATCCAGTACTGGCTTTGAGTGCAGTACAGAAATATCAGCCAGACTCAGAATCATAGGAGTAGGAAGCCAAGTTGCATCAGGAGTCGGACGTAGAAAAGGAAGCGATAAATGTGTGTTTTTCGCAACTTCTACTGCATTGAAAAGGAATTGTGCGACCATGGATGCAATGAGTTTTGCCCCGTCTTTATTCGGATGATAAGCATCACAATAGTAATTCTTTTCGATCCACCGAGCACGTTTTATGTCATCAAAAGGGCCTAGTACTCGTAACATGCTAAGTTGAGCGATATCATAGTATTGCAGTATTCGTTCATGGGCAAATGCAGCATCAACATGGTAAGGAGGATGCCCATAACTACCTCTGACTCGCCACGCAACTTCAATCCACATTAAGGCTGATTGGGGAAACTCCGTACGGAGCAATCTAATCAAAGCCTCTGTCCATTAATCAGTATTCTGAGACGCATCGTGACCATATTGATTGGGATTGCCTTTCTGACCATCAAAACCGTCGTTTGAGGCCTTCTCTACTAAAATCAAATGCGCGGCCTTCATAACTTTTAAACTCTTTGCGTCATTCGCTACTCTAAAAGCCTGACTTGTTCCTGTTGAACGTTGACAAAGATTTGTGAACGTGTGATTGGCTGGGCATGGGAAATAGACATTAAATAAGTCTACCAGTTTATTAATCCATGAAAAATCCTTGCCTCCCAGACAGTAGGAACCGCAAGTCACAGAACCACCAAATGCCACGACATTGATGCATTCATTGTTGATGAATCGATCCACCACATCTTTGAATAAATACTCTTCTCCTTGCAGTGTAGTGGCCCGATTACACATCTGTTTCGTTACATTCAAAAGTGCTGGTCGTGGACTGTCGTCGCTGTAGTTGAACAAAAAGCAAGTATCGTACCGATGTTCTGAGTAGTGCTGGTAGTATGAAACACGTGTTAGAGGGTAAGTCACATCACTTTCATTGATCGCACTTCTAATCTCAGTGGCATTAGTATTCCTAGTAGTATTGTGAGAAGCATTTCTCGTGAGTCTTGCGGCCTCAAAAATCGTATTAGGACTTAGAATGTCAGGAGTTGCTTTCCTTGTGATGGCGATCAGTACCAATATGAAGACCAGCGTGGTGACCCAAATGAATTTGACTAAGTTGTGATGTGCAGTTGTCTCATGAAAAGTACCACCATCAGAATCCTGAATATTGTGTTGGAATTCATTGTCTGGCATTTGATGCTTCATAGTTGAATAAGCACCCCTAAGTTTGACCCAATGTTGTTGCGTGTTTTTTTTCTTGGTACAACGTGTTCTTTTTTATCCGTTGTGATGGCGATTTTTGGAAGGGTCATTGTCGCGATGAGTTTAATACGAGGTGCCAACTCTAATATTGTATTGGCTGATGACTTTGGTTCACACAATAGCGGTATTATATTAATTGACCAAGTGGTTCCTTTGTTCAGCTACACAGGTGAACAGAACATGGACTTGTCGGATGCATATGTTTCTGTGCTTTTACTTCAAAAATATGAATCGTTTTGTGCACTTACGCAACCAGAAGAGGCCAAATCCTTCTATAAATTCAATCGATCGACTATCTTAGTTATTACTGAACAATATTTTGGAATGGAATGTGATTTTCACTGGGGTTTGAATAGCGGCAAGTATATCGATTTTTGGTGTGCTACAAATCAAACTATTTTGGTACTTAGACATGAGTACCCTGGTATCATGGCCAATAGCCGCTTTTCCAATAAAGAATACTACGAGAACAGTTTCCAGCATTGTCGTCTGTTTTCTGGAAACACAGTTGGAAGTGACGCGTTTCTTGAACTGGCCAAGAATCACTCGGATCTTCGCGTGTCTTTGACAATGGATGAAAACTATGCATTAATTGTCTTCAATAGCTTTTGGTGTCGACTGGTATTTAGAGGATGCTTTACGGTTGCTTATTTGGTTCTTGCATGTCAAAGTACCATGTACCTCGTCGTACGATACTCGAACGGTAATTTAAATCGTATTCACCGAAAGGTGTTGATGTTAAATATGATTACCAATGGCGTGTTTGGAAATATTTCAGCAATGGGAGGCAATTTCCTCACTTCTAATGTTTCTAGTGGTGTTGTCATGTTCTTGTATAGCATGCTTCTTGGATGCTCGTTTGCGGGAGATATATGGTTGACTTCAATGTACTCCAGTCTGGCATTGCGAATTCAAGGCACGTCTCGACCTCAACATCTGTTTAATGCCGAAAGAATGGCTTATGGCGGCCTACTACTGGATTTAGTATGGGTCTTTCGGTGGTTTATGGCACGTGGACAGTGAGAATGTACATCTCTTTTTTTGGTGGTATTGCGCTCATAATAGGACAAATATCAGTGACTGTGGCTCAGATTCGACAGACAAGATGGATGATTCAAAAAATCAAAACAATGAATGTATCATCCGCTAATACTGTATATGTTCTCCTTGAAAGAAGGTTGCGAGTTTGCGTTCAGATATCCATTATTTCGTCGTGCATGAATATAGCGGGAATTGCTTTCCACGCAAGTACCGGTGCAGGTAACCTGTATCAGGGAGTATACTTGTGGGTTGGTTATTGGGCCTTTATCCATGTTGCCAAGATTGCTGGGGCTTTCAGTCAAGTGAGAGCATGCGCGCCTATATCCGCATCTGCAGTATCTAACCACCCAGCAGCCGTCTCTTCGAAAATCACGCACTCTGTTAAATACTGAACTAGCAAGGTGCAAGTTGAGTCATAATGATGTGACGATTACAATAGAGCGACCTCAAGAATGTAATTATCGATCAATCATTTGAAGAATGAAATATGCAAATGATACATTTGATTCTGAAAGTATCATTATTAATTAGATATGATCTCTCAAAATGTTTTGAAAAAGTAAGATTCGCATGAAAGGGTATCATCCACCATGATAAAAAACGGTATAAGGTATTCAATTTAAATTCTATTTAGACAAAATTGTTATTCCATCAGTATTTTCAATTCGCTTTGCTTTTTGCATATACGTTTTTGAGGATGCAGTAAAATTCTTACTTGAAGAAATTCTGGAATGACGAGGAGAAAAAGAAGATTTACCATCCTCCGGTTTTTCTGGAGGGTTTTTGAATTTCGAATTTGCTCTCAAACCTTTTTCGGAAATCATGGGCTTAAAATTGGTGACTAAACTGCATGGCGGTTGGTTTGGGATGAATTGTTTCCTCAAACTTTCAAAATCAAAACTTTCGAAATACTTGCGTTGAACAACTTGATGTGCATTGTCGCGTTTACTTTGCGTATAGGATGCCGTCCGTATGTTCTTCGGTTGGGTTTTCAGTCTTTGTGATCTTTCGTGTTCCTTGCACATGAGAAAAGCTTCAACGCTAGCACGATGCTTTTTAAGACGAGCTTTATTCACTGAAAATTCTCTTGCTTTTGGATTCTCAGGTTGTCTCAGAATAACAGCAGTACATGAGGCACCAGCAGCGACCTGGACCACTTCGCTTGTTATGTGCGTGTGCAGCACTGGTAGATGTTGATCAGACATTTGAGACCCTAGTCCTAATTGACTTTGAACATTGCAGCCCCATGCATAAAAATCTCCATTGGAGCATCTACAAGTAGAGTGAAACTCGCCAAATGCCATAGACGAAATTTTAATATGGTTGAAGAAAGCAACTTGCGTTAACAGGGTACGGCGGACGGTATCACCAAGTCCAAGTTGACCAAATTGATTATCACCGCAAACAAAAATACTCCCGTCGTGAGCCATAACACCCATGTGTGATGTTCCGCAACTGACATCAACGAATGCAACGGTTCTAGGGGATTTAATATGGACAAATTTCATCAGCATGGGATCGTCTTCACTGGATCTACGCCCATAGAACCCACCAATGCCCCAGCCAGTGGTGTATAAATCACCTTTATTACATAGCACTGCCGAAAAGTTCCCGCCGCATCCAATTTGGTATGGGTCAAACGCAGATATCTCTTGTACGAGTACTGGATGGAATACATTCCCACTCATGGCGATCCCAATAGCCCCGTTATGATTGTTTCCCCAAACAAACATTTCGCACTTTGATGTACCACGTCCGGTACCAGCAGCTGCTGAACTTGCAAGAACTACTGTATGAAAGGCGCCACAACTTACCTTCTCGACAAAATACTTGGAGAAAGTCATTACGACATGCGGTACAGCCGAAGAACCAATGAAATCTGCCCCTGATGTGCATACTACATCACTGTCGTCGCTACAATAGGTGCATACATGATGCTTGCTGCATAGTCCTAGCTGTCCGTGGTCGTTGGAGCCGAACGTTAAAAGTCTCCCGTTATCAGTAACAAGCGCGGTGTGTGCATATCCACAGGCGACTTGAGTGATTCTAGATCGAAGAACTCCACTAGCGTCAATTCCACTCCAGGGAAGAAAATATCTATGGGATTCAAAATCTCCATGACCCAATTGACCGGATTTGCCTGAACCCATCGTTAATAAACGACCATCCGCGAGAATGACTGCTATGTGATGTTGACCACATGAAACAGATCTAATACTTTCTTCAATCAAAGTTGTTGTAGAGGATGATGCTTTTCCTGATATCTTATTGCATGAAGCTCGACTGTCGCTGTGATATTTACGGAGTGAATGGAGAACAGGAATCTTGTCTATATTCTCCAATATATCACCAAATAAATATAAAAATCCGCCATCATTATCAACTATGTTGATTTTTATTGGTTTCACGTATGTACCGTCAATACTGGTTGAGAATCGTTTATCGTTTGATTTAGATACATGTTCCAACATTGCCATCTCTTCGACCATTTCCTTCGTGTCATCATCTACTGCCACGACTCTCACAGTCTGTGGAACATTCCAGTTGCTCTTTATTCCTTTTCTGGCATCGTCTGCAAAGAACCTCATCGCTTTAGGGGATATACGAACTTGCTTCGATAGTTCATTGATTTGAACCATTACGTCGCTTAATGGCTTCTCTTTCAGTCTGATTGAATAAAAATCACAGGCTCCTCCTTCCACCACTGTTAATTCTTCATGGGAAATATCAAACATGTAAATGGGTTCCGTCATTATTCAATGTGTGGAGTTTGTAATAATAGAAACGAGCAACGGATACATTTTTGTGGGGACTTATCCGTCACTTTCATTTCAAATGACTCAAATATCAATTTAATCAACAGAAGATAATCAACAACTATTTAACCTTTCAAATTCGAAATAAAGCGACAAGGAGTCTCTGACACAATTTTCAAACATTGAAATTCAATTGAAAATTCAATAAAATTCAGGATTATATTATTTATGGGGAAATTATTCTTGGGGCATTGCTTTGGTGCGTTTGATTCGTTTTCCATGCATAAGGCCAGTTCTCCACATTCCACCCCAAACAGCTTTCCTTGCAATACGATACAATGGTGTTTTCTTGGCCCTCTTTTTCGTAATAGCCTCGCGTTTAATCGTTCCGTCGCTGTCACACACGTCCATATGAATGTGAGAATTTCGCTTCATAGGGATTCTCAAAATTCGCGAGTAGTCTGGTAATTCGTTTTTGAATTTTTGAAAAACCACATAAGTATACTTTGCATTTCCCGTAGTCTTCGGTGTTGCTCCTTTTCGATTTTTAGCAATGGTGTATTCAGTCTGCGTTACGAATATGCATTTATCGTTAAATCTCCCTACAGGAGCTGTGTTGTTGACGAACGGACACGCTTTCGAATGAGTGCAAGGAGCTATCACTTGAATAGGTTCACCATCAAATGGATTGAAACCTAGAGCTGCATTAATCGTGTTTCCGGTTTCAGGATCTCGTTCCAATAAGAATGTTCTGGCTTCGAGTACCATTTGTGAGCCCAGACGATCGCCTCGTTCTGCAACAACAAGGATCCCGCCTGGCTTCACGAAGCGCCAAAGGTAAGACATAGCGACCATACGTTGTGAATAATCAGTAAGCTCGCGCAAAGAGAACATACATGTAACTACATCATGCTGTGGGAAATTCCCTGCTTTGTACCCTTTAAGATACTCTGGAATACTTGGACTCCAAAGCAGAGTGAAGTGCTTTTCCTTTTTGGCTTTCATTTCACTCACTAGCTCCTCAATAGGTCGACTAAAGTCTTGTTTCCCTTGTATAAATACATTAGCAACTTCCCACATTGACTTTGAAGGGTCTATCAAGGTCGCACATGATAACTGAGGGAAAGCTTCTTTAGCAGCCAACGTCCCAGTTCCAGGACCGCTAGCAAAATCCAAAACTGTTTTGTACGACTTCATTTGTTCATTCTCTGGTCCCAATCGAGTGACTATATTTTCAAATATTTGCTTGGAAACAGAATATGCAGGTACGAAATCCAATGCTAGATATGCTGCAGTTTCGCGCCAAGAATAACGGATTGGATCGATTTTCGATCCCCCGAGAAGGCGGTGAGTTATCTGAACTAACTTGGCTTTGTAATCGTCGTTAAAAGCCAAGAGCTGATCAAGCTTGTGTTGTCCAATGAGGCTTTTTATTCTCTCGAACAATTCCGTAGGTACCTCGGAAACTGATCTCCCAGGTTTAATGGCGACGCTGTATATTTGAAGCCATTCATCTTCAAGCTCTTTAAGGCTCTTGAACGAGAAAGTGCTCGTTATTTTAGCAATATGGTGCTCTGCATGAGGTATGGCAATATCGTCATCTTGCTCACCCAGAAAATTTTCAGCAAACGAATCTGCTTCTTCATCTTCTTCATCGTCGATACCTGCATGAAGGTCTCCATCGTCGTCTTCAAATGAGCTCAAGCTCCGAATATTTTGTTTGCTAATACAAGGTCGGTTCGGGAACCTTACCAATGAATGACTTGCACGTCGAATCATCAACATCATGATTGAAATCAATGGCACTCCAAAAACTTCAGGACTGGGGACCGTACCGTCTGTAGATTGTGAATTTCATCTCAGAATTTGATGTTTCGCATGTTGCTGCTTTTGATGACCTGCAATCGGGTGTTTTTCTTTCAACGAGCAACTTGCGTTTTTGATGGCTTCTATCCACTGCTTTTATTATTTTAAAATCATTGATTTTGGTTGTTTAATTTTATAAAAAGTGCAAATTTAATTTAACAAAAAGACTCCTCGCCGAAGCATTTGAACCAAAGCTGCACGTTCTTCTAGTTTTCCATCCTCTTGCAATTTTCCTACTAAACCTAGCAACCCTTTGAGAATCGCAGTAGAATCTTTCTGTCCTAATTCAATCACTTGATTCTCGATGAATTCCGACTGAGCTGCAGTAATGTATGATTGAATTGCTTGGTCAGCCTCCTTGGAGGAAAGCCATTCCGAAACAATAACATCATTCAACCAATCGGGAACAGCGACACTGGTGCTCTCGAGAAAGATAGTTTCGAGAGTGGACAAGGAAGCAGCTATATCCGTCTTACTAATCTTGTCGAGAAAAGACAATTCCGACAATTTCCTTGTAAGGCGAAAGTAAAAGTATTTCCGCGCATTTGCCCAAGGCACCACGTCTCTGATAACTCCTTTTGCAAGCATACGTCCTGGTCGATCATGCAAATCTGCAAATTGAATTGCAATCTGATGATAAATAGGCATCAGTTGCTCCTCGCGTGCTGCGATCTCTTTTAAGATACTCGCTTCACTTTCTACATCTGCCTCACGAAGCTGGGAATCTAAAGATATTAAAATATCATCCAGTCTGTGCGCCGTAGAAATGAGATCCTTCTTTCTGAATTTAATGCTGACAATGCCCGAGGGTTCTAAAACACCACCTCGACCTTCAGGGGAACTATACATTTCCATCATAGCACTGTTAATGGTGGGATCCACTACAACCCATGCTCCACCACGCAATTCGCCACCAGGAGGAATGTACACGAACACAGGTTGCTTGTAAGCAACTAATGCATCAACAATAAAGGCCCCATACTTGAGTACACTGTCAAACATATCCCGTTGCCCTCCAGAAAACCCACGCCAGTTTGCAAAGATCATTAAAGGAAGTCCTTCTCTGTTAAAGTCATTAATGGCTTGCGCGGTTTTATATGCAGAGTCGGGAAACCATACTTGTCCCGCCTGATTCCAAATACGTTCTTCCGATTCTGGAGCCGCTGGGTCTGCAGGGGCTTTTGCACTGACGGTTCGAATTTCACTCATAACCACACCCATTGGGATTTTACCAAGTCGAGCTCTTCCTACTATCACTGTTTTAGCCCATCCTGTGAGACATTCAACAAAAGAATCCTTGTCAAAAAAACCGCCCATCCACTCTTGATTAGGATTCTCCATTCCTGTTAACAAGAGTCGAGGATCGAACTCTTCGCCGTTAAAGTCAACAGGGTGCAAACCAATTGGACGATCTGGAGTATCTCCACGAGCTAATACAGGATAACGAGGCAATGGTGAATTCTTTCGTTCTGGAACAAAGGACAACCATTGAACCATTTTAAACACACCTTCGAGATCATTTCGAACGGACACATGGGAAATTCCATTTGAAAACATCACTTTCGGTCCTCCCAGTTGCAAATTGGAAGTGTACACATCTCTTCCCATCAATGAATTGAGAGCCTGATATCCAGTCAGCAAAATAGGAGCATCTTTACCTTTTTGGATTACTCGCTGTCCTAAACGAACTAGATATGCACCAATACCAATGCAACGTCCAGATACGTACGACAATGTGAATCCTTCATCATAAGCACGACTTGTTTCACCAGCAATCTTACCACTTCCTTGCAAGTTCTCCACCCCAAGGTCAGGTCGTTCACCCACAACTGCATCAATCCGATAGTGATCCGTACCTGGTACTTTACTAGCAATCAAACTTCTTCGTCCTTCTGGTCCCAGCTGTTCATAGGTCTCTTCATCGACGTAGAGATACTGGAAACCTTTAGAAGGGTCTGCATCGTTGTTCCATTTTGATTTGAAAACGGTTTTCACTTCTTCAGCAATTCCAATCCGGGCACCTGAATTAGCAGCAATATACAATCTAGGGAATCCCTGTTCACGAGCATATTTGGAAGCCAAGTAATACAATTCATCTTCACTAGTACCAAATGATCCAACATGAACCGTGATGTCATTGGCGATAAGAATCACGGTTCGGCCTTGAGGGTATTCAGGCGTACGCATCATCATCCTCCATGCAACCATCCCAATGGTATTGGATCCAGCAGCTCGGCTGGTCATACTTAAACCAGGACACAAGTCAGTCTCTGCATGCATGTCACTAGAAAGCACAAGTTCTTCCAGAGAGATGAGAGACTTGCGACTTGGTGCTTGTGAAGATCGTTGTTGCGGTCCGTGATTCAGCATTGTCGCCCATTCTAGTTCTATTATCTTACGGAACAATTCTGGAAAGTCAAACACGAAAGAGGTTCCTAAACTTGCAGCTCTGGCTCGTCGGTTATCAAATGCATTTGCAACCGAGTATGGTGTGGACAATGGCTTTCCATGCAGAGAGCCTACTCCTGTAGGTTCAACGGATACTTTCGGCCCGAGACCCATGGCTGCAAAAGCACTACCAAGGCCTCCATCGCCATCGGATACCGAGTAAAACATTTGCTGAGACATGTGAACAGGATCACTGGCTTCAACATAGGACTCGATGTTAAGAGCAAAACCTGTTGGATTTGAAGCAATTACTCGAATTGGAATGTTAGGAGCTCCTTGGGCTAGAACTGCATGCACTCGGATTTCAAACTCTGTCACGTGTTGAGCGCGCAACCTGGCCCCGTATCTCCTATGTAAGGTTCGAATGATTCCTTCAATGTACTTGATATCAATATCAGTTGAATCACTCAGCACATTCATGTAGATGTGGTTCTTTCTCACCTCCAATCGATTGTCAGACCCCTGGATAGATTCCAAAGCAGCCAATGCTTGAACAAAAACTGTCTCTGGTCCCGGAAACTCATCGTACTCTCCAACATTTTGTTTCACTCTCTCAGCCTGGCGGACAAGCGCCCGCACAAAGTATCTTTTGTCTTTGGCTGACTTCGATGAGTGAGTACTTGGAGTGGCTTCGTAAACATGAACTACCTGTTGTGCGTGAAGGCTTCCCTTACCATACGGAACCAACCGAATCCGAAAGTTGGACAATCTCTGAAGATCCAATTGAAATGCAAATGGAGTTTCGATATTGCGCACCAAACTATCTTCAGTGTAGCCAGAAGTATGGCGATAGGTTAAGAACAATGCACCATGACCAGCCATGATGGAATGTTCCGATCTCTGATGAACAGCGAAGGTGATACGTCGAACTCCTGACGCCTCCAGGCACGATTTTGAAGCAGTTACGAACATTTGCAGTTTCTCTGCCACTACCTCCTCCAACAACTGCGCTGGATTTCCAAGAACCACATGGACCACATGAACCGCACCTGTTTCTTTAGGAAAATTCAACTCAGCGAGACGACTTTCGAAATCTACTTGCAGTTGATCAATGTTGGAAAAAACTAGCAACACGCCTTCGCGATCAACAGCAGGTCCAAGCGAAGTATCAAACGCTGAAACAGAACCTGCTCTAGGCAAAGAGCGTTTTGGTGGCTCCTTGAAATCTTCCAACTCCATTCCGACACTGCTGGTGTCGCTTCTGTCTTCGTTGATTTCCTTGATGGAATGCTTGCCCAATAGAATACTAAGATCGTCAAACGACGATGCAGCCGTTAAGGAATTACTCTGTGATCCCAGTGAAGTCACATCGTTTGAATTGAATTGAAAACGAGCACCATGAGGTATAGAGTTGACCGACTTGAGGGTAAATGATTGGTATACCCTTTCCACATACAAAGACATGGCTGTATTCTTGACACTCTGATCCAATGAATCAGACAAAGAAATATCGATTAGTAAATGCAAGATGGGTAACGTGCTTTCGAGCAACTCTTTCTTGGACTCTTGGTTTAGGCATTGCAATTGTTCCACAAAGCCTACAAGCTGTTCACTGCTGGATGGCTGTTCCAATGCAATCAGGTATTGTCTGGCTTCGAGAGCAACCAATGATGACTTGGAGCCTTGAAGAGCAGCGACTGCTTGCATCATCAAGGCTGCTTTCTGTCTGAAATTAGGATTTGCTCTCACAATCTCCACACACTTTCGGAGCACGCTATCTACCAAATAGTCTCTTGGTCGACGAGAAAGATAGGAGAGGGATAGCTGCAGGACAGCTCCTAAGTTCTCCGTGTTCTCCTGGCGCAACTCCTGCATGACATCATCTTTCTCAGCATTGTCCGAGAGCTCTAGTCGTTGGAACACTGACTCCACCTGGGCATACTTTTGAAGGACCTCGGTGTAGATGTCAAGCTCTACCTGTACCAAGCCTGCAGCATACTCCCTGGCCAAATCATACAACTGTAGAGTTGAAGGTAATGACTTGTGGGCAAGATCCACAATTCTACTTGAAAATGCCGCGGAGGCCTCAAGCCGAGAGGATTCTGTTTGGTTCTCTTGTCTGATGAATGCTCTCAACATCTTGGATTCGTCATCAACCGCATTACAAAATTCAGGGGGTAGAGTGTTCTTGGTGCGAGCAGTCAGTGCTTCAATTTCCAGCACAGGAAGCAGTGGATTGCGTAGGGCTGAATGTAGGTTTTTCAATGAGCTTTCAATCTCACTGTTTTCGATCAAGAAACCTGTCATGACGCAATGCAAAGTGGTCTTTGCTTTCTCCAATGTATGATGAGGCATGTTGTCCAACGGCTGTGGCCATGGGTCACCAAGAGCTGGGAATTCATTCAAATATGGCTTGGAGAGTTTCACTTTAGAAGGATCTGCAAGTGACATGGTACAAATAATATCTCCTGGTTCCATAACAGATCCTTCTGGCTTCTGAAATGCAATGGTCCCAGATTCCAAAGCATGAAGTTGCATGTTCATCTTCATAACTTCGATCTCGGCAAATGCGGTGCCCTTATCAATTGAACTACCATCTTCAACCAAGAAGCGCAGCAATTTCCCTCCCATTTGAGCACGCATTTGTGTGGGATCATATTCGTCAGGAAACAAACAAGTCTGTCCATCGATCACGTAGCGTATGGCTCCGACATCTTTCTTCGCGTAGGCAACATGCGACTTTCCACCGATGAGAACCAAGAAGCCTTCGTCGGCGAGTTCTCGTAGTTCTATATCCACGCTGCTACCATTACAAGACACTCTGTAAGCAATTTCGCCAGACCGAGCAACACTCAAGCTGAACTTGAGATCGTCATAAATGAGTTCAAATTTGTAGGATTGATGAAGCAAGGCAGCTGGAGGTAGTTGGCCTCTTTCTAGAAACCCCATGTACGCTGTTTCATTGTTAGTTATCTGCCGATAACCAGTTACTGCAGCACCAATGAGAACCACGGTGACAGCATCTATTTTTGAAATGGCTACATTTGCTTTGATTCTCGCATCCAACCAGGCGGTATCAATTCTGTTTGCTTTATAGTCATCAGACTCAATTAAATCCTTGAGATACTCGATGGTGGTTCGAATCTCACCACGAATAGTTAGGTCATTAAGAGCAATCGCAAGATTGTGACGGGCCTCCTCTCTGTTTTCTCCCCAAGCAAATACGTGACCAATTTGGGAATCAGCAAACTCATGCACTCTACCTGAACTATCGACGCTAAAATATCCCCATACATTTCGAGAGCTTCTGAAGTTGATCTCTGTAATTTGGCCCGAAGTTGGCTGAAATCCGTTGAATGGATTTTCAGCGGTGATTCTTGCTGCAATGGTGTGACCTCTGGTCTTTGGTGGCGGCATGTTGGCAAAATCAATTTTGCTATCACCCAAAACATCTTCCAGACCGTAAAATTTGCGCACATCAGGAATACGGTGAAGCGGTACTCCCATGGACACCAGAATTTGAGCAGCTGGTAAATTGATGCCAGTAATCATTTCTGTTACAGGATGCTCCACTTGAAGTCTCGGATTCAGTTCTAAAAAGTAGAATTTTTCATCAGCATACAAGTATTCTACAGTGCCTGCATTGACGTAACCCACTTCTTGTGCCAATTTCACTGCAGCCTTTTGCATCTCAAGCCACACACTTGGTTCAGCTGCTATAGGGGGACCTTCCTCTAAAATCTTTTGATGCCTTCGTTGCACTGAACAATCCCTACCTGACAAAGCGATGGCTTGTCCATATGTATCAGCCAATAATTGCACCTCCAAATGACGACTTTTCCCAGCCAGTTTCATAACAAAAATAGGAGACCCTGGAACCTCACTTTGAACTTGACGAAATGCAGTTTCAACTTGAGAAGAATCTGAAACCATTCTGATTCCTTTGCCACCCCCGCCTTCGCTTGCCTTAATCATCACTGGCAATCCGACTCGACCTACTTGAAACACACAGTCTTGGGCAGTAGTGACATTGGCCTTGTCGTACACTTCCTTTGGAACAGTACCATGCTTTTTGTAATCTACTGTGAGACCATCCCCATTCCATGATATTGTGGGTACACCTGCAGCTTGAGCGATAATGGTCGAGCCGATCTTATCTCCGAGGGCGTACATAGGTCCACCAGGAGGTCCGATAAAGATAATGTCAAGTTCGTCCAGTGTATTAGGCAATCTAGGGTTCTCACTCGCGTGACCCCAACCTGCCCATACAGCATCGACTTTGTATTGTTGCGCAATTTGAACAATCAGGTTGACGTTGGCATAGTTGTTCACATTCGATCCACCAGGGACGTGCACAAACTCGTCGGCCATTCGAATGTACTCGGCATTAGCGCGAAGGTCTTCCGGTGTAGCCATAGCCACGAATGTGACTTCCCTCTCATGTCCAAACGTCTCATACGACCATCTTCTAACGGATCGAATGCATTTCACAGCTCCAATTCCATTATTGGCGATAAGAACTTTCTTAATAACATTCTTCCCTTCGCAGTTTTTGATGAACTCTTCCATGCAGGTGAATGTCATCCGCGATTTGCGATCTAATCCAAATTGTGTTAAATGATTTTTGACGCTTACGAGTTGTCCTAACAAAAAAACTAACAGTCTATGTTTTTCAATTACGTCGTTTAGAACTTACGCAACACACAAAAACCATGCGACGACGTCTTCAATTATGATTCTATGTCAGAATTTTGCAGATTTATAGCTACGAGGATTTTTGAATTTAAATTGCCTTAGATATTAATTAATAATAAGGAAGGAGTCACTTAGAAATTAGAAGCTTTTCGGTAGTTTCTTGCAAACCTTTGAAATACTTGACTGTCTTCACTCGAAGTTCCATAGTGGCATCTTCATCACAAACAATCATGGCATGAGAATGCTGCTGTAAAGCAGATACAGTCCACATATGTGAAATTCCTTCTTCAATACACTTTGACAGTGCAAGTGCTTTCGCGATACCAATAATGATAATCACAACTTCCCTAGCATCCATTACAGTGCCAACACCAACAGTCAAAGCCATGGTTGGAACTTGCTTCAAATCCCCTTGAAAGAACCGTGAGTTTGCTACAATCGTGTCATAAGCCAATGTTTTTATTCTGGTTCTTGATGTGAGTGACGATCCCGGTTCATTGAAGGCAATGTGACCATCTGGACCAATTCCACCTAGAAACAATTCAATGCCACCATACGATTTGATCTTCTCTTCATATCGCATGCACTCCGCTTCGAGATCTTCAGCGTTACCATTGAGAATATTAATGTTTTCTGGCCTGTTCATAAATTTTAGACAACTCCAGAAACAAACGAGCAATTTGTACTTACTTAATATCAATGTACTTGAATAAATTTTGAAACATAAATGAATGATAACTCTCTGGATGATCCTTCGGCAAGTGAACATACTCGTCCATGTTGAAAGTGACAACGTGCTGAAATGACAGCAAACCAGCCTCGTGCATTTCAACCAATGCCTTATACACGAGAACAGGAGAAGACCCAGTCGGAAGGCCCAATACTAGCGAAAAAAACTTATTCAGAAAAAATGCAATGGATATTTACTTCACTCACCAAATGGCCTTTGAACAGTTGGAGCAAAAGATGTTATTCTCTGCTTAATATACTCTGCTACATAGGTTGATACTTTGGCTCCGTCATCTTGAATCACTAGTCTCATCTTGTTGTATAAGCGGTGCTTTAGAAAGAGAAATCCTACTTTTTGTGCCACCCAAAGCGAAACGGTCCCCACATGCAGTTCAGCAATTTAATCAAAAATCGGGGAGAAGACGTATGTAAATGCATTTTCAGCGGAAGGAGAATCTCGAAAGGCTGGAGTTGTTCTCGCCTCGGTATAACCCATGTCATGAAACTGAGAAGCTTCAAAAGGAATTTTTTTGACAAAGTCGAATCCATTTTCTTCTCCAAGTTTTTCTACCTCCCAGCTATCATAAAACAGAGTTGAACGCAAAGTTATATGAAGTTGACTCTTGGTAGATTTAGAAACAACTTTAGCTTCAGCTAGAGCTTTCATAAATCCTGAGAGAACATTTTGATTCAACAAAACTGCTTCGTTGGTGGACCCGCCGACATGGGGAAAATTAAATACCACTTTATCGAATCTTTGAACACTTCCTTTACATATCAATAAACTATCAGGTAAGGTGGCATCCATATCGTGAAATACTTTGCCGTTTGCGCCTCGGATTGTTTGTAGAGCAGTTCGGGCAGCTTCATCATATTTCTCAAGAACAACTGATCTGGAATCCAACGACGTCGCAACAATCTTTGCCCCGCCTAATGCAATGCACAATGATTTAGCAAATGTAAAATTGCCTTCGCCAACGAGCAAAATCGACTCTCGATTAGAATATGGCCCCAAACGACACGGATTTCCCATCGAATTGTGAAGAGCATTTAAAGTAATGGATCCCGCTACAACCAGTGAGCCCTTTGCAGCACTTGAATCTTGCTTTTTATGTTGCTGCTGTTGTTTCAATTGTCGCTTCCTTTTTTTACCCATGGTGTTTGGTAACAATTCAGACAAACGAATGGCACAAAATATGGTTTATAAAAAATCAACAGTAGTAGTGGTTTAAAAAGAAAATCGATTTTTGTTGTTTTACACCAGTTCCGAAAAAGTTGTGACAAAGTTTTTAAACTCACTCATTTTTAATAGAAAGCTTACATAAGCACGTAGCCCAAGGGTTTTATTGCGGAAGAGTCTGTCAGAGGAATCGAAAAATAAATAGAAATCTCTTTCTGCTTCTCTTCAATAGATGAATATTTTAAAAGAGTTTCAAGGAACCAGATTTGGCTTCCAATTTGTAAAGTATAAGTTTGAATTTAATTCTAAGCCTAAGCCAAAAGCCCGCAAATTCGTTGGTCTTGTTTTAAACCATGGTCCATGCCTTTCGAAATCCGATCCTTTCTTCTTTCTAGATATTTCTCAAATCCGTCAATTTCCCGTAATGTTGATAATGTCAAAACGTTCCCTTCGAGATGCAAGCGACTAAGAAGCGTATTGTGAAATAATTCAGCCGGCAGAGTTTCGATCATATTGTTCCTCAACTTTAAGCAAGAAAGTTTTGAAAGCGCCCCAATTTCAGACGGTATTGTTTTTAAGCTGTTGTTGTCTAGATCGAGTTCCTGTAAATCACGGAGGGTTTCAAAACCAAAGGAAGGAGCTATAGAAGTAATGCGATTGTCGGACAGTTTGCATACATATACACAAGGCGGCATTGCTAATGAAGGGTGTCCCACTTCTCCAGCAAAGCAATTGAATGATAAGTCTACGTTTCGAAGACAGCCTCGCGGTAAAGCTGAAGAATATTCCAGGAGGTTGTGATCGGCAACTAAGGTCTTAAGGTTAGTAAGATAGTATATCTCCTCAGGGAGTCTCACTAAACGGTTGTTGCTTAGCTTAAGTGATTGGAGCTGGATAAGGCTGCCGATTTGGGAAGGCAATTCTGTTAATCTGTTTCCGGAAAGATCTAACAGCCGAAGAGTGTGACCCAATAACCATAAACCAGGAGGCAGCGATTCAAGTTTATTATCAGCTAAAACAAGTCTTCCTGTTTTGGAGGCATTTTCTAAAGGACTGGGTTTTGTGTTTTTAGAACCAGCAATGCCCATTGACGAGAACAAAGTCAATCTCATGGTCTACCTTCGAATCATTCAATTTCAAAATTCAATACAATATTCAAGCAACCGTCTTATTCAAGCAACGAATACTTGGAATAGTGTTTTCAAATCCTCTTTTTAAAATTCATTTGAAACCAAAAATAATTTGATTCTGTCGAATACAAGTATTTTGAACACCTTGGTATGATATTTTCTCGTGGCAATTCCGTTTCCAAGTTCAAATTTATTCAATTAAAAAACAAAATTTATTCTCCAAATTTTATATCTCTTATTCGCTTCTTCTTTTATACATACAAGTACATGTCATCCAATTACTTCTTCTTCTTCTTCTTAGATGATTTACTTTTATCCTTCTTAGAACTCTTTGGTTGCTTCGAAGGAGATACGGTGCTCACTTCACCTTTGTCATCAAGTTTTCTTTTCTTGGTCGGTGTTTCCTTTTGAATTGTTTGTGATTTCATTTTCTCTGCCTCGGCTTTAAGAGTCTTCCCCATATACCGCTTGATTCGCTCAAGTTCGCTTTTCACCGGATGGTTACCTGGTGAAACTCCATTAACTTTCAGGTACATATAAAATAGAGAATTCAAAGTGTATCCATAAACTAAATTCAATTTCGCATTTTCGGTGGCGTTCAATTGCGGGATTAACTCGGCAGCTGGTGTTGATAGAAACGGTTTGGCCTAAAGACAATAAGAAGAGTAATTGAGATACCAGAATGAAAGACGTACCTTATCTTCAATATCCGAAAGTGCTTTGTCATATCTTTGAAGTACGGCTTGAATCTCAGGGGAAAGTGACATGACCAAAGAAACCACTGGTGGATTCCACACACAAATTGCAAAAAAAAAGCACATCGCAGAGGATGTTCGACGTATCTGTAGCTCAAGTTGCCGTTCTCGGCATAGCAGGATACTTTATTCTAGGTAAGTTTACTGCTCGATATCTATTTGAATTGTATTTGAATTCGTCTGCTAGGTAGAAACGAAGCTTTGTTTCTTGCGAGAGGCATGGGAAGGCTGCTGGGTCGCTCAGTGGTTCGAATGGAACACTATCGTTCTATCTTGTCTACTTATGTTGCATCAGATCAAGTGAAGAACATGCACCCAGAACTTAGAGATGGTTTTACCAAGTTTAGCAAGCTACAAAATGAACTAAGGTCTGCTTCAGTGAACCCGATTCATACTTTTCAATGTAAGTGTTTTGATCACTCTTCAAAAGGATTGTTCATAACATGTCGTAGATGCACTGATGAACGCAAATGAAAATAAAACGCCAAGCAAAGAATCAGAGAACGTAGCTCAAAAAGTGGAACCGAAGCTTCTGGTAAAAACGATGGCCACGATGAGACCAGAAACGGGACAATCATTTCTTGGAGGATCAGATATATTGATTCGTGGTATTGAACACCGACGATTAGTGGAAGAATACGAGAAAACTCTGAACAAGAACTCTCAATGATTTTTTCAAGTGTTCAATTTCTTGAAACCAACAAACATGATTATCTTTCTTCTGAATGATGATTTAGTATGTATCTATGAAACTACTTTAGTTCTTCTAGTATTTCGTGTACTCTTTTATCCATCGTGACAGGTTTTCCAGCTTTGGAAACATATACATGAACGAAATGACCAATTGCGGCAGCTGATTTATTGTCGCCATCGAATATTCCGATATCGTATTTAACCGATGATTTGCCCAGTTGAGACACGCGAAGACCTACATGGACTCTATCAGGGTAGGATATTGGTCGTAGATATCTGCACCCACTTTCTGCTACAAACCTAGGATACAAAGAACCTATTCCATGCTTATAGAGGTGTTCATTCTACTTGGTTTAAATTAATAATTCCGATACCAAGTTAAAATAATAGTACGTACCACAGCATCATCCATAAAGGAGTAATACATCACATTATTAACATGAGAAAACGCATCCATGTCGTTCCATCTAGTTTGTCGTTCTTCAAAATGGGGGTAATACTCTCTCAACATATCCGCGCTAGTAGTTGCGGAATAAGATAAACATTTACGAGCATCGATCGTGTTGCTTGTCACTCGCGACAGTCTTGACAAAATCATAGGAACGTGGAAGGGTCTACCGTGAAGATAATTTTAACGTTGTATCCACAAGTAACGATGGCTGAGAAATTGAAGGACGAAGGTAACGAGAGGTTCAAGGATGGAGAGTTTGAAAAAGCTATTGTATCTTATTCTAAGGCGATTGCGATAGACGACTTGAATCATTTACTGTACGCGAATAGAGCTGCATGTTACTTGTCGCTGGACAAGTACGAGGATGCGCGATCGGATAGTAAGAAGTGCATCGCTCTCGACCCGTCCTTCGTAAAGGCGTATTTACGACTGGCAAATGCTGAACGGTATCTTGGCAATAAAGAAGAAGCGCTCAGAGTAGTCCAGGAAGGGATATCAAAGTTTCCTGCAGGAAGTGCGAAGAAGGCGAAAGGTCTCTATGACTTCAAGAAATTGGAAAAGGAATTGAAGCACGAGTTAAATCCTAAAAGTAGAGATGATCGACAAGCGATGTTAAGCAGTGAAGGATCTGGAGACGATTCATCTGTTCAAGTACTAGGTGAAAAAGTAATCAATGCAAAATGGAAACTGACAAAATTGAACAGAGAATTACAATTTAAGCAGCGTGAACTTCAAGAGAAGCAACTTATCATGACTAATTTGGGAGCTGAACTTTCGGCTGGTGCACGAGTCCCTATGTATCGTACTATGGGGAAAGGGTTTTTGCTTCAGTCAGCGGAAGAATTGGTTGAATCGATTAACAAAGAAGCAACCAACGCAGAGAAGGAATTCCAGAGTCTTAAAAAGGGTCAAGATGTTTTGACTAGGAATTTAAAAGAAGCAGAAAAGGTTCTTAATGACCACCTTGCCAAACGGCAAGCATAAAAAGACTACGAGGTTTTATTGTACCAGTAGTATATCCTCTTTAAAATATATTTTCCTTCATAAATCCTCCAAAAAAAGTATAATTTTTCAAGATGGATTATCTCTGAAGTGATGATTATTAAAACATATTGAATCTGCGATTAATTCTTTTTTAAAGATATAAACCTTCGGGAATGTTATCTTTTTTACGATACAGAGCGGTTTCTTTAGCTTTGACGAAATCCTCCATACATACTTTCATTCGGCGCTCTCGCAATGCAAGAAGTCCAGCTTCGGTACAAATGGCTTTCACATCAGCCCCTGAAAGATCCTCTTTTCCCATGATAAACTGTTCAATGTCAACATCGTCTGAAAGAGACATCTTTGAAGTCAGAATGGTAAAAATATTCCTCTTCGTTTTGATGTCTGGCATAGGGAATTCAATTTTCCTATCGATTCTTCCGGGACGAATTAATGCAGGATCCAATGATTCGATTAAATTAGTGGCCATAATCACCTTGACGTCGCCACGGTTATCAAACCCATCCAGTTGGTTGAGCAGTTCCAGCATTGTTCTTTGAATTTCCTTGGAACCTCCTGAATTCGTATGGTAACGCTTTTGACCAACAGCATCAATTTCATCAATGAATATAATCGATGGTGCATTATCTTCAGCAACTTGAAACATTTGACGGACAAGTTTAGGACCGTCTCCAAGATACTTTTGAATCAGTTCCGATCCCACAACGCGAAGGAAGGTGGCAGATGTTTGGTTCGCAACTGCCTTTGCAAGAAGAGTTTTTCCAGTTCCAGGTGGGCCATAGAGAATGACTCCTTTTGGTGGTTTGATACCGATGTCCTCGTAAAGCTCAGGATGTGTCAAAGGTAACTCAACCGCTTCCTTAATTTCCATAATCTGTTGTTCAAGTCCTCCAATATCAGCATACGATTCGAGAGGAGCTTTGTCTACTTTCATCGTGGTAACCAATGGATCAGTGTCATCACTAAGGATTCCAACAATTGACGACGTCTTGTTGTGAAGTAGGACGGATGCACCAGGTTCTAATTGATCTTGATCTACGATAGACAGAATGTTAACATAGTATTCTGGTCCTACACTTGAAGATACAATTGCATGGTTGTCGTCGATGATCTCCTCAAGAGTTCCAACACTTAATGGGTTTCCTCTTAAATCATCAATTTTGTTATTATCTTCTTCATCCTTGATATGTTTCGGCTTCAAAACCTCTTGGTTTCGGATATATTCTTCTTCAATCAGAAGAAAATCCTTGATACGTTCAAGCTTGAGGAGTCGCAATTTGCATTTTCCAATTGGATACACAATGGGTACTTTGGTTGCAGCTGCTGGGCCATTCTTTCTGCGCTTCTTGCCTACTCGTGTCGGTGCACGAGGTTCAAATTTCTTCTTTTTCTTTGGCTCTTCTTTTTTAGGAGGTCCAGTTCCGTTGCCTTGCACGTTTCCCATACGAAAGAACAACCTCAAGCTTCCCTAAATAGATTCGATATTTAAAAATAACATTTATTATTTAGTTTTTTTTACGGTGAAAACCAAGTCATATCTTTCCATAGCAACCATGTCGTCTAAATCGTGCTACAACTGCGGAGGTGAAGGTCATCTATCCCGAGAATGCCCTAAACCGAAGGTAACTCTTTGTTATAACTGCGGTGAAAACGGTCATGTATCTCGTGAATGTACCAACCCTACGAACGAAAGCGCCCCAAAGCCACCATCACGCAACAGGCCTTCCAAGTGTTACAACTGCGGTGAGATCGGTCATATATCAAAGGATTGTGAGCACAAAGGTCTTGGCCCTAAATGCTACACATGCGCTCAATTCGGTCACACCTCAGCCAACTGTCCGCAAAAAGAAGGATAACTTTGGGATACAGCTTAAGAAAAGCAGTTAATTATCATCAATCAATCATCTTTTTAATTACCTATTGACGAGAAACACTATTAGTTAAGAATGCGTGTTGAGGAGGAGAAAAATCTAGATATGCTTCGAGAAATCGTTTTTGGTGAAGATGAATACAACGTATCCTCCCAAATGAACGCAATTAATAACACATTTATTTGATAAGATTGCTCATTTGGAACGGGTCTTGTTGATGAGGAACTTCTTTTAATTATTAAACATGTATGATACAGGGTTGCACTTGAGTTCGATTGCCTCATGGGTCGTAAAATGGTCTTAAATAAAATCAATAAATTTTTCCCGCGTGCCATGAAACGTGTTTTAAGCAACGACGACCAGAAGAACCATTTGTTGGTTCTAATTCATGGGTTCGCTGGATCGCCAAAAGATTTTGCTAATTTCAAAAACCGCGTCCTCAAGTACGATGATGAATATGTAGTGCTGGTAATAGATAATTCTGGTAAAACCACTGATGGAGTTGTGAACGGAGCCAAACGTGCTGCATTTCAAGTGAAATCGACTTTGGAACAAAATCAGAATATCTCAAAGATATCTGTTGTTGGTCATTCATTGGGAGGTATCTACGCGAGGTACTTGGTCTACTTGTTGGACCAAAATGGGACACTTAATAAACTTGAACCATGCGTTTTTGCCACTTTTGCGACCCCACATTTAGGTGTTCGAAAACCTCTGACAAATCCTCTGAATTTGGTCTTTCAAAATTTAATTCTTCGAATATTTCAAACAACACGAGAGTTAGGCATGTTAGACACTCAAGACGGATCGACACCTCTGCTGCATCAAATGGTCGACGAAGATTACATCCGACCGTTAAAGCGATTTAAACGGAGAGTTTTATATGCGAATATTTCTAATGATTTCCAAGTACCTTATACAACTGCGTCGTTGCGTCATCGCAATCCATATCGAGGAAACGCCTTACAAGGCAATTCAAACGACAGTCTGGTAAAAGTATCTGCCCCGATGCTGTTTTCAAAAGAGTATCCGAATATTTCAAAATGGAGTTTGGATAAAACTCACGAGCGTAAAACTGTTGAAACTGCGGGACTGTTAGAAACAGGGGTGCTTCATCCAGCACCTTGTGGACAGAACGTAGATCCAATTTCTGCTGCGAAATCATTTCGTGGTGATTCTGAAAAGGAGCGACTGCGAGACATGATGTTTAAACTTGACGTTCATGTAGGTTCATGGGAGAGATATGATGTTAAATTTGCCTCCTTGTTGGCACATGAACAAATCATTGGTAAACGATCTTGTCTTCCCGGGTACGGCGTTCTGAGTCATTTCGTGGAAACTGTGTTAACAAAACAGGATGCCGAAGAAATGGATCCTATCATTAAAGCTGTTTTAGCAAATCAAGGCACCGCAAAAATGAATTCGTTATAGATCGTCCAAAAAGTCTCTGACACTAGCGACCTCCCGTAAGAGGTCAGGGCGAAACGGGTCCAGTGTATTCAGAAGAAAATCTATCTGATTACGATCGGTATTTGAAACGGACCATATAACTTGTTGTTTCAGAGTTTCTTGGAGTTGATGCTTAAGGACAATAAAACGACCGACATGGGGAGCATGTGATGGTTCGAACCGATTCAGTAATTGCTCCAAATCCCGAAATATAAATCTTAATCTCAGAATCATATTAATATCATCTCGTTTTGTTTCAGTGGAATATCGAACGAGTTTATTGACCAATATAGATAAAAACATGAGTGCTGGGGCAATGGCAAACAATTCAAACGTGAAATTTGTGCCTTTCAATCTGCAATAAATGAATACATTAAAATAAACAGAGAACGAACACACTACGTACAAGTAATCCATCGCCTTCATAACGTATAAAGTCTCAGCTTTAACGAAGTAGAAGTTAATCAGAACAGGTCGCAGGAACTTCACACTCGGCCATGAAAACAAGAACCTCAATGGCCTTCTAGCGATATCTTCATAGTCCGAACTTATACTTGAAATATTTATGACTTGCCCTTCAGTAGCAGACGAAGTGTGTTCAGAATACAGATGTGACAACCGTGCTTCCGTGTATGCTAAATCCTCCGCATCATTTTTATTGAAAACAGATATTTTCGCCTCAAACTCATCAAAGTTCAATAATTCATTCACCAAATTTTGAGTCGGACTAGTAACGTGGTTGAGGATCTTTTTATTCAACCATTTGAAAATCTTATCGCGGAAATTTCCTAGAGCTAGTTTAATCCCTTCCCAGGAAAACGCACTTATGTTTGAAACGCTCCTGATGTTGTTGCGAGTGCTAGCTCGACGACTGATGCTTGAGTGTTGCAGCCATATTGTAAGACCGCCTGAAACGATAGCACTGGTAGTAGCAATGGATATAGCAGAAATAGCAAGCACTTCCGGCCAACAGTAAATACAGAGGGAAAGTTTTGAAAAAATGCCAGAATGAATTTGAGAGTTTTCAAAGTGCTGAATCGCATTACCAAGGTTTTTTTGAACGTAGGACACGCTGATAACTCTATCGGAAAATAGGAACGATGCCGGCACTTTCAAAATGTGTACCAAAATCTTTTTCCCCTTTTGGACATGTTGATCTGAAATTCGCAGATTTTGCAGGATGATTTGAATATCTCCGAGAATTGTGATATAGGTATTCATAAAGTCTTCCAAACCACTCAGATCCGGAACTTGTCGTCGTAACGCATGAATTCCTTTCAATCTGAATGTTCTCTCTTTCATATCCCTCCAATAAGCCAGACACTCAGAGCAAGTGTCCATAGTATTACAAATCAGTAAACTTGTGTACTTCAATTCTGCTTCAAGAATCTCAATCCATGTACATGAAACCAAATGCTGATCGTCAATCATCATTTTGCATTTCCTCTTTTTTTACCCTACCTCCTGTTGCAAAACTGTGTTACTAGGTATGTTCTAGCACATACATTGCGTGTACATTGTATGTACATTGCAGTTGCCAGTGGCGCTTCGCTACTTTTAGCGAAGGCTAGTTGTATCCCAACGAAGGAATTGAGGGCTGAAAATCATTAGTGGCAGCAATTACGTTGATGGGAAGACTCACGGCATCACAGAACGAAAAACGAAGGCATCGAACAAAGCATCGAACAAAGAAAACGATTCGGTGGGGGTCGAGGCAGCGAAGAAGGCAGAGGAGTCAGTGAAAGAGGTGGATGCATTAAACGAAGAAGAACCCATATCAAAGAAACAGCGGAGACGTCCGACTGAATTTGATTACATGGAGGCTGACTATGACGTTGATTTAAATAGTTCATCTTCTAAGGAACCCTTGGCTAGATCGAAGCTTCGCGCACTTTGTACAGTATCTAGATCCAACGTCGATGATCTGCAAGCGATTCAAGCGCTTGACTTCAAGTAGTATAGGCAATGCATTCAACGACGACCTTTTGAAAGCTTTTCCAGACCAGAAACGGCAACTTGGTGAAGCCACCGAGAAATTGAACATTATTGAAAGAGATTCCGCCCAAATGGCTGATCGCTTGGTGAGAGTTCCTGCAGAGCGGAGCTGGAAGATTCCAGAATAACTGCGACGGATAACAACCTGGAAAGGTTTCATTAGCAGGTATCATCATCGAACTCTCGAACAGCGTTTTCTCCCGATTTGAACTCCTAGTTCGAGTATCAATCCCCGTGTCCTGTGAACCCTTCCAAACAAATGACCGGTTTCAGATCCCGAAGCAGGAGCATTTCGATTGATTCAGACGGAGCAAGTGAATTACATGATGGGGCGTCAAAAGAGGAAGTAGTCAACGTGGAGCCTTATTGCAAAGAATCGAAATATTGGAGGCGCAAGTTGCTGATTTGAGGTCAGTCATTGAGTCAATGCAAGAAGAGTGTGAAAAGTTTCTGGAAAGTATACAAACAAGATTCAATGATTTTGGAAACACGATTCGCATTCTTTCTAGCAATGACATGCTTTTTTCCGGCAGGTCTGGTATCAGATCACTTTCTTCCAACGCATCTTCCAGTCCTCATCTCATAACGGAGCGAAAATCAAGCAGCACCAGTGGACTGGATTTGCACGAGTATGTAAATGCGTGAATAGTTTCCTGTGTCAAATGAAGAAAGGTACGAACAAACTCAATTCTGCACGTATTGCTGGAAAATCGTACCGTACACATTTAACTAACTTTTCCCAACAAATGTTACAAAAATGGTCGATTTGCTCGATATTTTTTTTCAGGAGTTTCCATTTTTAC
>Ga0105054_10002999_pt1 | contig 26582 bp, 18 predicted proteins | sample BON02_FD_78091 | JGI IMG/M metagenome (GOLD analysis project Ga0105054, IMG submission 78091) | Freshwater microbial communities from Lake Bonney liftoff mats and glacier meltwater in Antarctica - BON-02 (megahit assembly) | ecosystem: Environmental > Aquatic > Freshwater > Ice > Glacier...
ACGACGGAAAACGCGAAGAACGAAGGTCGGATTACGTCGATCGTGCAAAGCGGTCTGTTCATCGGCACCACAGCGACGAATGTGACGTATGGATATGGCTACGATAATCAGGGCCGAGTCGCCGCATTCGCTTCACCAGTGAACTTTGCAAGGTGACTGGTACCTTGAACTTTGCCTTGTGTCTTCTCGACAAGAGTGCCCGGCTTTACACGTTGGAAGAATTGGGGATGGACCAGGGAGCTCTGACTCAGTTCCGGTCATCCATTCGACAGGAACACGGATTGGTTTTGGTGACAGGACCGACAGGCAGCGGAAAGAGTACAACACTTTATGCATCACTGAAGGAACTGGACACCACCGAACGGAATGCTGTCACTTTGGAAGATCCGATCGAATATGAACTTGATGGAATCAGCCAGACACAGATTAACACCCGGAAAGGGATGACGTTTGCCAGCGGGCTCAGAAGTGTGCTGCGACAAGATCCGGACATCATCATGCTGGGAGAAATTCACGACGGCGAAACGGCGGTGATGGCCATTCAGTCGTCGCTCACCGGGCACATGGTGTTTTCCACGCTGCACACGAATGATGCCGCAAGTGCTGTGACACGACTGCTGGATCTTGGGATTGAGCCCTTCCTTGCCTCCAGTTCGCTGCTTGCTGTGTTGGCTCAACGACTTGTCAGAAAAATCTGTCTGCACTGCAAAACAGCGTGCGAACCGAACGAGGCACAAGTTGAGGCCATTCGATTCATCCATGGGCGACCAAAGAAATCCTCCGAGAGCAACACCAGCGACATTACTCAGATTTACAGCGGCACCGGTTGCGACAAATGTCGAGGCACAGGCTACCGAGGCCGAATCGGTGTCTTTGAGGTATTGCGCATCACCGAACAGATTCAGCAACTGATTACAAAGCGAGCCACCGCCGCCGAGATCCGAACCGTTGCTATTCAGCAGGGCATGCGTCCCATGCGACTCGACGGCATCGCCAAGGCCCTTGCCGGGCAGACAACCGTCGATGAAGTCTCCCGCGTGACGGTGGAAACTGATTGAGCTTCTGTGATCAGACTGCTGCGATGTATTCCACGTTGAATTCATCCGTGAACAAGCAGGATTCCCACCAACAGTCCGTCGAGCCCGGATTGCATGGCCTCCGTCGCAAAGCTGTGCGGGAGAGAATATCGAGAATCCTTCGGAGCGAACGGTTGCGACGAATGATGTGTGAGCATCGTACGTTGTGTCCTGGTCAACCCATTGCTGACAATGAAACGGTCGGATGTTCGCCAACTGCAGATCCGGAGACCGCGTGCAAAATCGCTCGGCGCTGTAGCGATAGAATCGGAGATGTCCCGGCGGCTCGATGTGACTTGAGCCACTCCAGAAACGAATCTGCAACGGCGACGATCAATAAACGCGATGGGTGTACAGTAGACTCATCGCTCAGCCGACGGGGTTTCCTATCGTGGCAGAACAGAATCAGGCATCATCCGATTCGCGATTTTGTTGCGAACCGGGGCTAAACAAATGCTCGGAATTCGAACAACGAAAATAGAAAATGCACCAACAGCACAAACAATGTTGCCCATAAGATTGTGCGAGTCACTCCCTGGCTGATGTCCGATCCAGAGAGCTTCGGCGTCACTCCACATCGCCACGAAATCATGGCGACGCCAAGGCCACAGGAGATTAATTTTGGAAGCAACCACGCAGTGCCGCGATACATCATCGACGTTGGCTGGCTTAACTCCTTATGGAAATGTGCGTCCCAGAACGCGACGCCGAGATCCGGGTGGCTGATCAAAAACGCAAACGCGGCGGTAATGGCAGCAACCGCATAGCTTAGCAGTGCCAGAAACGGCATGCCGATTAAAAAGGCATATAGGATTGGTGTTCGCAGGGAACGATTCGGGTTCATGCCGAAGGTCTTCATAGCATCCAGTTGGTTTCCATAAACCTTACTGCCAACGTCGGCTGCAACTGCGGCTCCGGATCGAGCAGCGATCAGGATTGTTGCCAGAAGAGGCACCAGAAATCGGTACAATGAAAATCCAGTGGCATGCAGCAGGTTCTCTGTCAGTAGTGGTTCTGTAAACTGGCGGAACGGCAGATAACGGAACACAAAATCCTGAGCGACATAACCGAGAATCATGCCTGCGATGGCGATGTAAATACAGGCGGACGGACCAGCGACAAGTCGCAGATAGTATGCCGTATATCGCAATCCCCACCGCCAGCTTCGCCACAAAGGCAACAAAGCAAAAGGCAACAACAACACTTCTTCAAATAATCTGCCCGAGTTGGTCAGAAACTGACCAGCGACGTTCCTTAATCGCTGTTTCCATGTCTTCACAATCACATCTGCTGCTGCTGCTGGAGGAGTCCCCATGGCGGTCGCGAGGTTAGACCATTCAGACTTCGGTAGTTCGATAAGTCGCTGTTGCAGGTGATCGAGCAATACGATGCGATCAGCGATGCGGCTGAGTGTTTCGTAGTCATGTGTCACAAGCACCGACGTTCGCCGGTGTTGCTGTTGAGTTTCGCGAATCAGATCGGCGACTTGTTCTGCGGTGCGAGTGTCCAGGCCAGAAGTTGGTTCGTCATAGAATACAACATCCGCGTTCGGAGCAATCGCGCGGGCAATGGCAAGTCGTTGCTGTTGCCCCCCGCTCAATACGGACGTCGCGCGATCAACGGGAACTCGCAGATCCGACAAAAGTTGCTTTGCTTGTGAGCCGGATTTGGGACTTCTGACAGCGGCGTGATCGAGTGCGATCTGTACATTCTGTAGAGGTGATAATTCATCCAGCAAAGCAAAATTCTGAAAGACGACTGAGACAGGATGTGTTCCATCGGAAATGCCGCGTCGCGTGCCGTTGGAGGCGACGAATGATATTTCACCTGTGTATTGAATGCCTTCATGGTCAGGGTTGATGAGTCCCGCCATAATCTTCAGCAACACGGATTTTCCGACGCCACTGCAACCAAGCAGCAGAATGACTTCACCTGCTGGAAATGTGCAACTGGCATTGTTCAGTAAGGTTCGTTGCCCTGCCAGAACAGTCAGCTTTTCGATATGAATGCTGGTGCCGACTGTGGCCGCAGAATCAGATCCGTTGTCCGTATTGGAAACACTGTGTTCAGTCGACATCAGGGTTTCACCAATGGAAGTTTGTGTTGGAACTTTAGCTCTGATTTGGCTGCTTCAGCAGCTTCGTCCGTACGCGTGAGTGGGCTTTGTGCGGTTCCTTCAAAGTTGATCGGAAAGTCCATCGCGTCTTTAGCAACAGTGATCTGCAGGCTGTTGACAGGATGGTCAGCATCCTTGGTTTGCTGCTTTGGATGGCTATCGTTAAGCGGCACAACAACCAGCCAACGTCGGTCTTTCAGCAAGATCTGACTTCGCAGGACTCGCGAGAATTCCGCCGTGACGCCCTGTTCACGATTCCCGAAAATCGCGTCACCGATGGCTCGTGCTGTTGGTTCAAATCGAATGTTGGCAACCTGTAGTGAGTCCTGAACTTCTTCGCTCTTCCAGTAGTCACGCAGCGAGGACTTCAGTTTTTCGTTCTGGAGGATCGATTCCTGGACGACGCTCCAGATGATCGACTGCAATTCCGGGTCAGACGCCACTTTGCGCAGATTTTCGCGAATGACGGCGCGGACTTTTTCGTTTTTACTGACGCGCGAAATAATACGTTGTGTGACCGCAACAAACTGATCGGACCGAGATTCCAGTTGAGGCTTGACTTCCTGATCCAAAAACCGTTCGAATTCTGATTTGACGGCATTCTTTTCCGGCAGTGGAGAAACGTCGTACAGGTAACGCCATGTGAATGACCACAACGAGACCCGATCCCACAACTCCTGCCCAAGTTCGCTCGCCAGCGGCGTAATTTCGTCCTCAACTATGGGCAGGATTTCCTTGCGCACCAAGGGTACGATTTGGCGTCGAATGATTTCCGATTGGTAGCGATCCGCCAATTGGCCGAACTCACTTCGATGGCCCTGAATGATTGCCGGAAGCTCCGCCTCGATTGCGTTTACCGCATGTGCGAGGCTCTTTTCCATCACGGGCTGAAGTTGAATCAACACTTCTTCGCGGTGCGATTTCCAATCGTCAGCAATAAGCCTGGCGATTTCCTGTTGCCGTTCTGGCGGGACCATTGTTCTGACGACCCATTCCAGTGACGTGGGAGTCGAGTAGTAGAGAAGTTCAAATCCGTGCGGAGTATTAATGAAAACACTGTCGTAAAGAACCAGATTCGCCTGTTTGGTATACGCCTCTTTGGGCTCAGAGGAAAAGTGATGTCGAACTTTTCCCACCTGCAGATAACCTCCATCAGGTTGCCGCATCAGTATGGGATCGCCGGGCGACAGGAGGATAGGAGTTTTCGACCATGCAGCCTGTTCTGATCGAGCACCCATCACCCACTGGCTGATCTCGCCCGCAACTTTCTTTGCCGACGCCTGTTCGTTCGCACCAGTGTTGTGCAACGCCAGCCACACCCCCGCGCTGCCGCCGACCCATGCAACAATTCCAAGGATGAGATGGCGATTCATTTCAGCAACCAGAGGTGTTTCGTTTGGACTCCAACGTCGGAATCGTACGGCGAAAATCGTCTCGATCAAACCGTTATCCGAAACTTTGCTGTAGTTCGATGCTCAAACGCAAACAGGGGACCGTTATTCACGGTCCCCTGTCGCATTAGTCAGATTGATTTCAGTGGTCGATGAGATCCTTGATATGACTGCTGGAAATCAACTCAATTCAATCTGGGGCCACTGACAACCTTGTCCGAGTGCCTCAGCGTGAAGCACGATTCTTTACTGGTTGCAGCTTGAGCATGGTGCTTCTGCAGTTGCACCTGATGCACAAGGATCACAGCAAGTCTGAACTGTGCGGCACACAACGCGTGGTACACATCGTGTCTTTGTTACGCAAACCTGGCGAGGAACACACTTTGTGCGTGTGACCATGCGAGTTTCGCATACCTGGCGGCAAACCGTGTAAGGAACTTTGCGAGTGCAAGTCTGCTGTGTCATTGTGCAGGTCGTGTATGGAACCTGCTTTGAAATACACTGAGTTTCCATGCGGCATGTTGTGTAAGGAATGCGTCGTGTGATACATTCTTCTACGTAGCTGCATGTTGTGTAAGGAATCTTACGTGTGCATGTTTGACGGGTCATTGTGCAAGTCGTGTAAGGAACCTGCTTCTGACAGGTTTCTCGGACGAACGAGCAAGTCGTGTAAGGAACCTTCTTTGTCGTTGTTACTGGAACCTGACGGCAAACAGTATAAGGCACCTGCTTGTGACAGACTTCTGGAACCATGCGTGTGCATGTGATGGTTCTTTCAACCATCCTGGGGCACCATTTGCGGCAGCAAACCGTGCGACCAGGACACTGGACGCAAACAGTTTTTGTGCAGCATGGATTGCATGGATCAACAACGCATTTCTGAACCACTGGCCCCGGGATGTGCTTCGTTTCTGTGACCCATTCGCCGCTGCATTCCTGAACCGTTTTGCACTCAGTAACTGGCTTGCAGACAGTGTAGCACACGTCTTTGTAGCAAGTCTCTGATTCTGTGCGATATGTGGTGCAGCACACGTCTTTGTAGCATGTGGTATACACAGGCTTGCAGACCGTGTAACAAACTGTGCGGTAGCAAGTCTGGTAGACTGGTTTGCAGATCGTGTAACACTGTTCACGATAGCAAGTCTGGTAGACAGGCTTACGGACTCGGCAGGTGACGTCACGGTAGCAAGTCTGATAGACAGGCTTACAGATGTTGCATGTGACAGTCTTGTAGCAGGTCTGATAGACTGGCTTGCAAACCGTGTAACATTCGTCACGGCAGCATGTTTCGTAGACGTTCTTCGTGCACGATACAGGCACAGATTCTGTGCATTGGTCGTAGACCGTCTGCATACACGAGTACTGTTGTGTTTCCCACACAACGTCCTGCACCGTTTGACACTGTGGACCGGATCCACAACGAGCTGCGACGAAATCGCCACATGATGAACATGCAGAAGTTCGACAGTGACGGTAACCGCCCGATTTGAGCAATCCCGCATTCGAAATTCCGCCGTTCAGCAGCATAGCAACTGCAATCGCGGCTCCCAGCATCAGCCTTTTCATTGCTTGTACCTCAATACTTCTGAAGAGAGAGAGAATCATTAGCGCGCTGAGAGCGCACTTCCCTGCTCTTGTCTTCGACGACCTCAACGATTTGACTTGATTGACACAAGCTTCAGACGGCCTGCAGTTAGGCTCTTTGAAGTTTGGGTATGGGATAGCCTGGGTGACCGATACAGGCCGTAATGTCGAAGAAGCAGATTCTGCGGACCACGTCGATACGCCGATTCTGCCGCTGGCCTGATAATCAGATCCACCGGGAGAGTCCTGAATTTTTCTGAAAGTAAGGAAGATGAAACAGACCGTCGCCGTGACACGTCAATCATTGCCACATCCGGTGCCACGATACCGAATTGCATATTTGAAGGCAGGTGGAAATTTGCAGATGGAGAGGCGATTTTTGTCGGGATCTTTGGCGACCTTGAGACTGTCGGCAAATTGCTTCCGAAAGGTTGTTGTCGTGGCGGTTTTTGCTAAACTTCGCACCCCTGCGAACACGACACTATGGCCTGTGTCTGATGATTGCATGGTCAAAGTGAGTCGTTTCGATAATTGGCGGTGTAGCTCAGTTGGTTAGAGCAGCGGAATCATAATCCGCGGGTCGGGGGTTCAAATCCCTCCGCCGCTATTAAAGACCCCGAAAAAACCAGTGTTTTTCGGGGTCTTAGCATTAATTGCCGGTAAACTGTGCGCCACTTCTGGCCTGTTGTTCTCATTTTGCGTGTCTCGCGAGCGGCTTTTGGCGTCCGGTAGAGGGTGGCTGGTGAACCGCTGGAATTGGCCATCTGTGATTTCAGCAGAGCTGTCCCGCTGCACTTTTACCGAATGGTCAATTCCTACCGCCAATCCATCCCGCCGCGACGTGATCAGGATGGCTTTCATTCAACCATTCTGTTTCACTGCTCGCCCGCATGTTCTGGAACAACTTCGGCCACGGTAGCATTCCGGCCCGATATGGATGGCCTTGCTGAGCTTGTCCAGATTGCTGTTTGTCAGCACCCATGCACAAGTTTCTTGCCTGGGAAGTACGCTCTCTGCTCGTGCCGATTTGGTAAGAAAGGTCGCAAAAGCGATCTGAAATTCTGCCTGACGATCAATATGATGTGAGGCTCATTGAAATTTTGAGATTTTGACAGACCTGATCAGACTGCAATCGAGCTATGAATACTCAAGAGATCATTACCGCACTCAAACAAGCCCTCCCCCCGATTGTTCGCTGGAGCGGTGCCGTCGCGAAACGGCTGCGTCAATTCAACATCGCCGTCGATGGCAAACATTCCGGTAACGCGAACACCGACGCGCTGACGCTGGCAGACTTGTCGGTTCAGGAACTTCTCGTCGCGGCCCTGCGTGACGCCGATCCGATTCTGAAAACGTGCCGCATCGAAGGCGAAGAAACTACCGGCGATATGGCTCATTTTGCGACTGACAGTCCGCTAGCCATTTCTATTGATCCGATCGACGGCACGAAACAATACCGCGATAAAACCGGCAATGGCTATTCCATCATTGTCCATCTGCACGACGATTCAACGCCTTATTATTCGCTGGTATTCGCTCCAGAAATGGGCGAACACGGCACGTGGGTTGAAGTCACGCCAGATCGCATTGTGTGCGGCCTGGATGATCCATCGCGAACAGCGAGGGCAGTATTAGATTCGCTGCCTGACGTGACATCACGGCGCAGAAACGGCGGGCCAGGTGTTTATCTGATTGGCTTCCAGAAACGCGATGCGCCACGAGCACGAGAAGTCGATGGGCTTGTCGTCCAGGGTCGAAATCTGCAGGGCCGCACATCCGACGAAATGCCGGGCAGCATTTATCCGTCCATGGCGACGGGCGAATATACAGGATCACTCATTCATTCACCGAACATCTATGACTTTCCGGTTTCTATGCACATCGCACGTGTCCGAGGTGGTGACGCGGTTTGGGTTCACAACCGTCAGCCGGTTCATTATCGCGATTTGTGGATGGACACGCGTGCCGGTATGCTGCGATATCCAGGCATTGTCGCGTGCAGTGAAGATCCAGATGTCATTGAAAAGCTGTGCGAACTGTCGAAGGACTGGAGCCAGGTGCGGTACGAAGATTGACCTGCACGGCAGTCACTGCCTGGGGTGCGCGACAAATAGCAATCTGTCGAAACGTTTTTAAGGCAACAATTGATCTCGCCCCGTGCCAGCTTGCCTGGCATGAGCGGACGTTTTGTGGTTAGACAACGGGAGCGAACAAGAAGCCGCCCCGGTTGGCTTGTCCAACCGGAACGGAAAGTTTTTGCACGATGCAACATGAGCAACGCAGCGAAACTTGGCTTCCTGCCAGGCAAGCAGGGCAGGGGAGCGGTGGTGTTGATGTTGGCTAATTTCAAATCTTGCGTTCTTGCCGGGCAAGCCGGCAAGGGACGGAAGTCCAGTCGAGCCGTGTCTTACAGCAAGTTTCTGGAACAAAAAAACACCTTATCAAAAAATCAAAATTGCGGCAAAACTGCTATTTGTGGCGCCCCCCAGTCCCCGCATAAATCCAACATTGCACTACGGAGTCATTACCATGTTGAAAAGTCTGTTTCGCTCGCTGCTGTTCTTGATGATCTCAGTTGCCGCAGCGCACTCGGCAAATGGTCAAGTCGCGGCGTGGGCGGACAAGAACCTGCAGGTACGAAACGGACTGCAATTGTGGCTCGATGCATCCCGGGTGAATGAAAGCCGAGCGTCAACGAATCTGCCAGCGCTTTCATCTGGTGATGTCGTTGCCGCATGGAATGATGCAACGATGGCGCGAGTTCTCGAACAAGCCGACGTGAAATCTCAGCCGAAGCTGGTAAAAGTCGGCGATGCGTGGGTGATGAGATTCGATGGCGAAGATGATCATTTTCGACTTCTGAAAACAGATCTGAAACTGAAGACGGTAACGGTCTTTGTGGTCGTGGCTCCTCATGCGAATCCGGGCGACTTTCGAGGAATCTTTGCCTCAAATGCACATGAACGACGCGATTACGAATCCGGAATAGCGCTGGATCTCGGGCCTGGCCCAACGTTCAAATTCGATCAGATGAATGTCGAAGGAACTGGATTCGGCGGCGCTAAGGATCTGCTTGATACCAGCCATGAATTTGGCACACTGCATGTCGTCGAAACAATAGTCGATCCCGCGGCCGGACAAATTGAATTGGCGATTGACGGGAAGTCAGAGGGAAAACGTCCATTCAAAGCAACTGAGTTGTCGTTCGATGAGATCACGGTTGGAGCGAGGTTCTACACAAACGGCCGCGGCGTTCATCAAGTGCGAGGACCGTTTTCTGGGGATATGGCGGAGCTGCTTGTTTACGACCGAGTCCTCACCGGCGGCGAAACAAAATCCATTCGCGAGTACCTGAACGCGAAATACGCGAAGCTCGCCGAAGACTTACCCAGGGAACTGAAGCTATCAACTTCCGGCGGAGTTTCTTTGGTGAAGGCGGACAATCCTCGGCCAATTCAGATGCTGCAGCCGGGCTTCTCTGTTCGTGAGATTCCTATTGAACTTACCAACGTGAACAATGTGCGGTACCGAGCAGACGGAAAACTTGTCACGCTGGGATACAACGGCGACATTCATCTGCTCAGCGATACCAATGGTGATGGTATCGAAGACAAAGTGGAATTGTTCTGGAAAAACGGAGGGAGCCTGCGAGGCCCGATCGGCATGCTGTTGACTCCTCCAGGATACGCCAAGGGAAATGGTGTCTTTGTGCCGAGCAAGGGCAAGGTGTCGCTGATCGTTGACACCAATGGTGATGACAAAGCCGATGAAGAAATCATTGTCGCAACAGGCTGGAAGGAGATTCCTCAAAACGTCGATGCCGTCGGGATAGCGATGGATAAGGATGGCAATCTCTATTTCGGACTGGGAACCGTGAATTATGCCAACGCATATCTGGTCAACGATCAGGGTGTGGCGGAATACGATATCGCATCAGATCGCGGAACTGTGCAAAAAGTTTCAGCCGACTTCAGCAAACGCGAAACAGTCTGCACCGGCATTCGATTTCCGATCGCGTTTGCATTCAATCAGGAAGGTGATCTTTTTTGTGCAGAACAGGAAGGCGCGACGTGGCTGCCGAACGGGAATCCGCTGGATGAACTGCTGCATATTCGTCTCGATGGAATTGGGCCGAACGGCCAGCCGGGGACGAAGCGACATTACGGATTTCCCCCGCGACATCCTCAACACAATCCAAACGTGATCGATGAACCCTCGACGTTTGATTATGCGCCGCAGCATCAATCCACATGTGGCATGATCTTCAATGGATCTATCAACGGCGGGCCGAGTTTCGGGCCAGCCACATGGACAAACGATGCGATCGTATGCGGCGAATCGCGTGGGAAGCTGTGGCGCACAAAGCTGATCAAGACACCAGCAGGCTATGTAGCTCAATCGCAACTGTTTGCATGTCTGCAAATGCTGACCGTTGACGCGTGTGTTGCCCCCGATGGCGATCTGGTCGTGGCGTGTCACAGTGGACCGCCGGATTGGGGCACGGGACCGACCGGCATGGGCAAACTGTTTCGCATCAAAATGACTGACGCAAAGATTGCCCGGCCTGTGGCGACATGGGCGGAAGGACCACAGGAAATTCGCATCGCGTTTGATCATCCATTGGATGCCACCCAGCTGCGTCAACTCACCGAACGCATCAGGATTGAATATGGGGAATATGTCCGAGCTGGCGATCGATTCGAAAACCTGATGCCACCATATGCCGTGGTCAAAGCTCAACTCATGAAGCCGCGTTTTGCGTTGTCCGTTACCGCGACAGCCGTGACAAGCGACTTGCGAACTCTGATTATCAATACAGCTCCGATGCATGCAAATCTGCATTATGCCGTCACCATCCCGATGCGCGCAAGTGGCCCGATGCCAGAAGACGTCGATGTGGACTTCGCTCTTCATGGAGTTGAAGCACGATGGACTCCAAAGCCTGGCAACGCGACGCCAGCCTGGTCGGGTTGGCTACCGCACGCTGACCTGGAAGTTGCAAAAACATTACTCGCAGGCAGTGCAGGGCACAACTCGCTGTGGACGGCTCTTGAACAGCCGGGAGTTCTGACGCTCAAAACAAAGTTGAACGTGTACAACATCCTGCGCCCGGCAATTCAGCCCGGGGCCAAAATTGACTATGAATGGCCAGCCGAAGAAGCGATTGTCACCATTCAAAGCAATCAGGAAATCGTCGTACAGGCCACTCGCGCAGGAAATTCAGACCAGCCTGCAACAGAGATTTCCGTGGTCTGCGATCAACACAATATTGAAGAGCAACAAGCGACATTCAAGACATCATCTGATCTCACCGAACCCGTTGATGTGATCATTGAACTTCGCACAGGAGATAGTCCAAATCCTAAACTTACGATGTCCGTCCGAACCAACGAAGATTCTGCAGATCGGCCACTGCAACTGCATCGCTTCGTGCTGCCGTGGGTTGATGTGAATGCCACAAACGATGCATCACCTTCGACAACTTCGCTGAAGATTGCGGAACTTGACGGCGGCAGTTGGGCTCGAGGCCGCAAAAATTTTCGCAGTGAAGCCGCGGGCTGTTTCAAATGCCATTCTGTTGGTGGCGGTGGAGCACGCATCGGTCCTGATCTGATGAATCTGATCCATCGCGACTATGCCTCACTCATACGTGATATCTCAAACCCAAGCTTTGCGATTAACCCGGATTACATCGGACATGTGATCGCACTGCACGATGGCCGCGTGTTGACAGGCGTGTTGCAAACAGACGGTGATCAGTTGCTTCTGGGCGATGAAAAAGGCGTGGTCACAAAGCTGGACAAATCAGACATCGAAACGATGGCAGTTTCCGGAACATCCGTCATGCCCACCGGCATTGCTCAGAAGTTAACAGCAGATCAGATGAAAGATCTGCTCACATATCTGATGACATTGCCGCCCCACATGCCGCTGGAAACACCGCTCACCGCGCCACCGCTGAGAACACAAGCCGAAGTCACTGCGGCGCTGGCGGGTTCGCCGGAAGTTGTCGCGGAAACTCGCCCGTTAAATCTTGTGTTGGTGGATGGCCCCAAAGATCACGGTCCCGGTGAGCACGATTATCCAGCATGGAAATCTGTGTGGGAAGAACTACTTTCGGCGGCAGACAATGTCACCGTCTCCACCGCACATGAATTTCCAGGCGACGAGCAACTCGCGGCGGCGGACGTTTTGCTGTTCTTCCAGAAGGGCAGTTTCGAACCAGACCGACCAGCAAAGATGGATGCATTTCTCGCCCGCGGCGGCGGAGCGGTTTACATTCACTGGGCAGTTAACGGCAACGATGCTGTGCAGGAATTTTCAAAGCGAATCGGCTACGCATCATGGGGCGGTAAAATCAGCTACCGCCATGGTCCGCTGACATTGGATATCCATAACACAGATCACCCGATCGTCCGCAACTTCGATCAGCTTTCGTTGTATGACGAAAGTTATTGGAAACTCACCGGCCAGCCACAGGACGTCACGCTGCTGGCCACCAGTACTGAAGACGGAATGCAGACGCCTCAAATGTGGACGACTGAAAAAGGCAAGGGCCGAGTCTTCGTCAGCATTCCTGGCCACTACAGCTGGACTTTCGATGATCCGTTGTTTCGCATTCTGTTGCTACGAGGCATCGCGTGGACCGCAAAGGAACCGGTTGACCGATTCAATGACCTAGCGACACCGGGGGCAAGAATGACGAAGTAGCTCATCAACTCTCCGAAGCCCGTGTAGGAAATACTTCTCGAATTTTGAAATAATTGAAGAGCACTCCACTTGTTGTTGTTTTATTGGCTTGCCAGCCTGCCGTCGTGATCCGAAGTTCATTTTGTGGTTTCCGACATGGTGCCCTGATGCTACACGCTCTCACGCTCTCACGCTCTCATGCTCTCATGATTCGAGTGACATCTGGCGTGGCTTCCCTTTGATATTCCTGGTGGTGTTTTTATGTGCGGGCTGGGGCCTGCCAGAAACAACTGCCTCGGATAGCCAAACCCAGCAAGTGATTGATCGCTACGAAATTGATGTAGGTGTGGTTGTTAGTGACCGAACGACCTCTTACTGCTTGCCGTTGAGCGGTATTGGGATTGCAAGTTCGGGAGAAATTGACTCGCTCGATTCATCGTGCGAATGTGTCAAGCCAACGCTGGTCCGCTACTCCGACACATCAGCGACCTTTGCAGACGGTTTGCTGCTTGAATTTGTAGCCGAAGACCACGCTTCAGGCTCAGCATTGGGGCCGATGCATTTGGCGGTCGATGTCAAATTGATATTGGTCGGTGGCAAGTGTCGAACCGTCACTGTCAACTTCCTGCACGCTCCCCTTCTCGATCAAGGAGCCCTGTGATGCAGACTTTAAGATTCATTGGGAAGACTATGGGCCTGGCGTTACTGTTTGGTTCCACCATTTTCATGTTTGCATGGTGGCAGGCAGGATCGATGGCGGCCGCTCGCCCATGGTTGAGAGGGCAGCGATTGATTATTGAACCCACCCATATTTCCTTTGAAAAATTCGGGAAGGGAACCCAGATCGAACGGACGATTAACGTCACAAATCTTTCGACCGTGTCACAAACAATTTTCGGCTCGCAACGAAGTTGCGGCTGTTTGTCTGTGGATGAGTTCCCATTCGAACTCGCGGCTGGCGACAAGCGCAAGCTCACGTTGCGAATGCAGGTTTCTGATCACGCAGGGGAGTTTGAGTATACGGTGAAGTTTTTTACAAGTGAGCAAGATCATTCGCCGACAGTGGTTGCTGTGACGGGTTTGGTTGAATAGGCGCAGGTTGTATCTGTGATCAAATGCGAGATCCTTTGTGATGGAACGCGTGTCGTTGATGGGGGTTCAAAGTGCCGTGTTTTACGAGACAATGGTTGTCTCGTTGATCGAGTGAGTGAAGTTGTACTCCACAAGGAAAAGACGTTATGAAGAAGTTGCGATTTACGAGTCAGGTTCTGTTGTCGATGGCAATTTGCCTCGGTGCTCTCGGAGTCGATTCGACCTATGCGTGTTGGAATGCATACGATGATTCCTGTGCAGACCGGACTCCGGACCCAACCACTGGATTGGGTTGCGGGGGAGGTACTTGCTTTGGTTCTTACACTGAAGCTGGCTGCGCATGCGACGCGAACGGCGCTTGGACTGCATGTAAATGCTATTGATCGAACCAGGCAAGACTGCGAGCGTTGATGGATTTACTATTCCATTTTGAAATGTCTGAGCAGCTTGCCGCGGTTCCCAAGAGGCGATCCATAGTTTCGACTCTGGTTCGCCTTTCTTCGAACTTAACTTTAGAGTCAGCTCCTGTGTTGAACCTGACATCTAGCTGACGCTTTCATGTGAGTGCGCCACTTAAAACATACGTACCTAGGCTGGTGGATATATGTTTTCTTTTAAAACTCTGAGACACGCATTCGTATGTGGTTTTGCAGTCGTTTTTTTCGTCGGCAGACTCCGTGGTGGGACTGGCGAAGAGTCGGATCGACTCTTCGCTCAGGTTTGTCAGGCGCATGCTGAGTTGAGCTACGCCGAGATTTCACTTCGCGCCCACGTTATATTGACGAGGTCATTCACAAATCTTCCCGAAAGTGCGCGGGCCCACTGGAAGAAGGAAGGAGTTGATACAGACCGTCCCCATGTTTTTTCCGATTCTATGTTTTCTATCTTTGGAGAATCTGCTAGGGAATCTGGTGTGGATAGAAAAGGAATGGAGTATGTGAAATGCAGAAATCCTGAGTATGCGTTTCTTATCGCCCGATCAGAACGCATTCCAAAGTATGCAATTCAATTGCTCGAAAAGAATGGGGACGAATCTCGTCTGGCAGAGAGAATTAAAGATGAAGTCGCTGTTGTTATTTCAGTGCCCTTGGCTGGGTTTTACATGATCGGGATACCACTGTCCGAACTTTTCGACAGCCTAGACTTTAAATTGAAGAACTGCTCAGAACTGGTGCAAAATGAGAAGCGGCTTGTGAAGGTGGAATTCGAATACAAACCTCTCCGACCGCCTCGTATGTTAGATGCATACATTTTAATAAACCCGATGGAAAACTGGCGAATTGAGCAGTACAGCTATTCTCAGGTTGCAGACACTCACGTCGAAGGCAAGATCACTTACCGTTCAATGAATGGTGGTGTGCCAATTCCTAGCAAGATTACGCAAATCGGTTTAGGCTCCAGAAGCCCAGCCACGTCTGAAACGGTCTGGGACATTGAAGTTCTTCCGGAACAAGTGGATGCAAAGGAGTTCTTTTTGAGCCACTACGGGCTTCCGGAGCCAAATTTTGCACAGCGAATGTTCGGCGGCTGGGCGTATTATTTTCTCGGAGCGGCGGTCTGCGTTTGTGCGTCTTTTGGGGTCTCAAGATGGAGGCGAAGGGCACGTTGATCCAGATTCAAAAGACCTGTGCAATCGACCGCAACAGTGTTGATGGTGCCAGCAACCGCTATTTCCCAAGACTGCTTTGGTTTGTGATGGTAATCGTTGCTACACACTACGTCCATTTGTTCTGGCCAATTGGCTGTTTCTGTTTCAGTCCACTCGTTTGGATCTGGCGATCACCTTTGGCAAGCCATTCAGTGATGAGAAGCTCCTCCGAGGCCCTCGTACTCGGGTTTGCTGTCGGTTGGATTTCGACGGGGTTCGTGAGCGATGCAATTGCTGATTGGGGATACATTGTTCAGGCCATCGCCTGCTTGGTATTCGGCCTGCATTTTGTCGCGATCACCGTTTCAATTCACTTCGTGCGACACTGGCCAATTCTAATCGCCGCAGTGGCGACGACTATTGCTGCCACTGCGAGTGAGTTGTTTCAAGCTTGGCTGGGAATCACATGGTCCGTGAAGAATCTAGCGCTGATCACTGTAACGACTCCCATCGCTCAATGGGCTTCCGTTGTAACGCCGTTTGGTGTTTCTGGGATCCTGTATTTTATCAATTTCCTACTCGCAAGTGGAGATTCCGATCGGCCACAGATCCGCTGGGTAGGGCCGATCACAGCTGCGTTCGTGACGGCCGTCGTCTGGGGTGGTGGCGTGGTGTTGGCGTCTTCAGTGGTGACATCTCCTTGCCCTTTTTCGGTGATGTTGGTGCAAAGTCACTTGAAAGATGCTCGCGGTGTTCCTTGGCGACCATGGGTGGCGCTCGATCGTTTGACCAGATATAGCCTGGGAGAACAAGGCACAGTGGACTTGATCGTCTGGCCTGAAGCAGCGCTGAGTAACAGCAACTACTCTGGAGATGCTGAAGAAACGAATGACTCAACGAATCGGATGACGATCCAGCAGTTTTCCAAAGACCTCCAGCCGGTCTACGGGACTAATTGTCTCGTTGGCGTCCCCATGATCAAAGAGGTATCGAAACAACAGTACGGCTTGGAAGTACAAAGCCCGAGTTTTTTCAATTGTGGCTGTCTCGTTTCGGGTCGAACACAGCGGTTTTACCATGAAAAACAGGTACTCGTTCCCTTAAAGGAGTATGAACCCGACTTTATTCAACTGCCGTGGATCCGCAGGTGGTTGCCCCAATCGCTCCAGCTAACGTCGCCATTCACGCCGGGAGGAAGATTTCAGACGTTGCCATTTGTCGATTTAAGTGGTCAACGGCGAGCGATTGCAGTCTGCGTATGTTATGAATCATATTTTCCATGGCTACCGCAATACAACACTGACTCATCTGTGGATGCAATTGTCCACATCCTCTACGACGGTAATTCGGTTGACCATCCGCAACTTTTACAGCATCAGATTGACGCCTGCCGGTTTCGCGCCATCGAAACTCGAAAATGGAATCTGGTGTGTTCGACCTGGACCGGAACCGCAATTATTGATCCGACAGGGAAAATCGTCAAACAATTGCCACCGGTTGCTGGTGTCCTTAGAACAGATATGTGAGATGAACGCGATGTGATCAATTCGTCGTCCGGAGATTCGTATCATGGCAAAAATCCAACGCCGCACTCGTGGGTTTACGTTGATCGAAGTATTGGTCGTCATCGCGATTCTTGCGATTCTGATAGGCCTACTTTTGCCGGCCGTACAGCAGACACGCGAAGCGGCAAGGCGGATGCAGTGTCAGAACAACCTGAAGCAGCTTGGGTTGGCGTTACACAATTATCACGATGTCCACGGCCTGTTGCCGCCCGCTTCCATCTGGAGTGGTCGCGGGGAACCCAACGGTGGAGGTCTGTTGCCTCTCGGAGCATTTGACCGCGTGGCCATGGGGATCTCCCCAGGCACCGAGCCAGACCGGCTGCATTCGAACTGGATTATCGCAGTACTACCCTATCTGGATCAATCGACGCTCCTGGATACTTTTGACTTGAATCAGCCGGTGGATGCCGCAGCCAACGCAACGGCACGCGGAACCGCGTTGGGTGTGATGCGTTGCCCGAGTGATGCCTATAACAACGCGCCCTATGAGCGGGCTTTGCTGGCCGGGACAAGTGGCCATACATACGCTCGAGGAAACTACGGATTGAATATGGGCAGCAACAACATATGTTTTAACTTTCAAGCCGGCTGTACTGATGGTTTTGACACGGGCACGAACGATCTGATCAATACCAATGCCACAGTCTCCGGCAGCGGAATCGGCGGCATCAATGTGTCGTTTGCGTTCAAGCACTTTTCCAACGGCCTCTCCAACATCGTGGGGATTGATGAAATCCGAGCCGGTATCGAACCGCTTGATCCTCGCGGGACATGGGCGTTGGGAATGCCAGCCGCGAACGTCACCGTACTCAAATATCCTGGGCCCAATCCTGGTGATCCAGATGGAATCACCTCCTGCACGATGCTGATATTGAAGTATTCGCAGGCAGAATTGATTCGACTGGGCATGCCGTGTCTCGATGCGCCAGTGCCGGGAAATTTTGCGGGGGCGGCTCGTTCCATGCATGTCGGATTGGTGAATACGCTCCGAATGGACGGCTCGGTGAGTTCAGTGCCAGACAGTATTGACAGCATCGTCTGGCAACAACTGCATTCCCGATATGCCAGATAATCAATTCTCAGACCTGCAACGGCAATCAACTCACCACCTCAGTTATTCAACATGTTCTCTTTCAACTGGATCGCTGCCGGTCCTACAAGGATCACGAAGATCCCCGGAAAAATGAATAGAACGAGCGGGAAGATCATTTTTACAGCAGTCTGAGCGGCTTTTTCTTCCGCGATCTGTCGACGTTTTATTCGCATTGTATCCGACTGAACTCGCAGAGCCTGTGCGATGGACGAACCAAACCGGTCTGCCTGAATCAGAATCGCGGCCAAGGCACGAACGTCATCAACACCCGTGCGAATACCCAGATCATGCAACACTTCACGTCGTGCTTTGCCCATCTGCAATTGCATATTGGCCGTCGAGAGCTCTGAACACACTTCCGGTGCTGAGCTGGCAAGTTCCTCGGACACTTTTCTCAGCCCAGAGTCAAGTCCCAAGCCCGCTTCAACACAAACGACCAACAGGTCCAGCGCATCAGGTAACTGCAGGAAAATTTTCTGTTTGCGAGACATCCTTTGAATTGTCAAAACCAGTTCTGGCAGGTAGTAGCCCATGCCGCCACCAATCACCAGAGACATCAAGGAGTCCTTGGTAATACCTGATGACAGAACTCCATAACCGCCACCCAAAAACAAACCAATTCCCAGGCCGACAGCTTTGATCGCCAGGAAATTTCGAGACGCATTCGGCCGAGAATATCCGGCGTTGGCAAGTCGAGTCTTCAGATTACTCTGTTCAAGTTCGCTCTTGGATTCAAACGCCTTTGACAATGCTGGCGCGGCTTTGTTAAACATTGCTCCAACAGAATTGTCGCCGCCATTGGCGTTGGATTCTCGCTTCTGTCGCGCAAAAGGGTCACGCCATTCTTCCAGTCGCTCTGCGGCACGCGAGGACTTCTTATTGAAAATTGACCACAAGCCCCACATGCCAGTGGTGATGCCAACAAAGGCAACAATCGGAAGTAGTGTTTGAAGATCCATCGCAGTGACTCGGTAAAAACAGAACAGAAGAATTTAAAAATTTCGAAGCCATTTACTGGCATCGACCAGAGAGATCACAAAACTGATCAGACCTTAATGTCTACAATCTTCTTAATTACAATTGCACCGAATATCTGCATGATCACCGCGACGGTTACCATTTGGCGGCCGAGTTCACGATTGAACAACAGCATGATGTATTCGGGATTCAGGTAGTAAACTGTAAAGAACAGAACAACAGGAAGTCCCATCAGAACGACACCGCTGATACGACCTTCGCCGGTCAGAGCTTTCACCTGACCAAGAATCTTGAATCGTTCACGCACGATGTAACTGATCTTGCTCAGAATTTCCGCGAGGTCTCCCCCGGCCTGTCGTTGAATGGCGACAGCCGTGACAAAGAATTTCAGGTCCATATTTGGCATACGAATCAGCATGTTTCGCAATGCCTGTTCCATTGAAATTCCAAGGTTCTGTTCATCATAGACGTTGCGGAATTCTACGGAGATTGGTGCCGGCATTTCTGTGGATACAACGTTCAGACCTGAAGATAAACTGTGGCCGGAACGCAGAGCACGTGACATCAAATCCAGAGCATCAGGCAACTGCTTTTCGAATTTGTTGAAACGACCTCGTCGTCGCCACCACAACCAACCCCATGGCAACGCAAAGCCCACAACAGCCCCCACAGGAATCAGCGACGCGGGAGCTCGCACAATCACGGCCAGCATGCCACCGACACCTGCCGCAGCAGCACACACAGCCAGAAAATGTTCTATCGACAGTGGCGAATCAGCCTGACGAAAAAATATCGGCAATTGGGCGAACCGAGCAATAAGTCCACCCACGAACCCCTGAGCGGAATTCATGCCGTCTCGCATCAATTGATTCGTAATATCCTTCTTTGAAGTCTGCGCAGCAGCTCCGGTGAAAGCGGCAAGTCGAGCTTCGAGCGTGGAATCCGTGTTTCCTTTAAATGCAGAATACAATCCGAACACCAGCGTCAGGACGCCGATGAACGCTGCGATCATAATGATGAGATTTGGTTCCATGTTCGAACTCACTACAGAGAATAATCAAAGCCAATTCTTAACTGGTGACTGACGACTGATCACGGTGATCGCATTGTGCGTTGAGCGAACAGTCCGTTCGGCAAACGCACGCCACCTGCTTCCAGATGCTCGATGCACTTCGGACGAACGCCTGTCGATTCAAAGTGACCGTGCGCTTTTCCATTTTCGCCAATGCCATCCTGAACAAACTTAAAGATGTCCTGCATTACGATTGTCTCGCCTTCCATACCGACGATTTCTGTAATGTAGGTCACTTTACGAGGCCCGCCTTGCAAACGGCTCGCCTGAATGATTAGATGGACAGCTGACGCAATTTGCTTTCGAACAGAAGACAGCGGCAAGTCGCAACCTGACATGTTCACGAGAGTTTCAATACGTGAAATCGCATCGCGTGGATTGTTGGCGTGGACTGTCGTCATGGAACCATCGTGGCCTGTATTCATGGCCTGCAACATGTCTAAAGCTTCGCCGCCGCGGCATTCACCGATGATGATTCGGTCGGGACGCATACGAAGAGCATTTCTCACAAGGTCTGTAGTAGAGACTTTGCCTTTGCCTTCAATATTCGGCGGGCGTGTTTCCAGACGCAGTACGTGTTCCTGCTGCAACTGAATTTCCGCCGCATCTTCGATCGTAATGATTCGGTTGTCGTTTGAAATGAAGCTGGAAAGCGTATTCAACAGCGTCGTCTTACCAGAACCTGTACCTCCACTGATGATGATGTTCAGTCGAGCCTTCATGGCTCCTTCCAAAAACATCACCATCTCCGGCGTAAACGCGCCAAACTTCAAGAGATCTTCAAGAGTCAGCGGGTTGGAACCGAATCGACGAATCGTGAGTGACGGTCCATCAAGAGCCAGCGGCGGAATAATCGCATTCAGACGTGAACCGTCCGGCAGGCGAGCGTCCACCATCGGTGATGTTTCATCAACACGACGACCGACACGTGACACAATTCTGTCCAGAATCTGCAACAGATGATCGTTGTCTCGGAATGTCACGTCCGACTTGATGATGCGTCCGTTCTTTTCGAGAAAGACGTTTTTGGGTCCGTTGATCATGATATCCGCCACGCCCTCTTCCTTGAGCAGCAATTCCAGCGGACCGAACCCAAAGGCTTCGTCCAAAACTTCTTCAACCAGACGTTCACGCTCTGAACGGTTCAGCAGCGGATTTTCAGTATCGCAAAGATGCTCGACCACGACGCGAATTTCGCGGCGCAGTGAATCGCCTTCCAACTCGTTCATTCGAGTCAGATCCAGTTTCTCCACAAGCTTGTTGTGGATGTGTGATTTGAGTGCTTCAAAATCGTTCGTGTTTTGCCGAGATTTCATAGGGGCGATCATTGACTGCTTCTCCGCGTCTTTTCAGACGTTACTGAGTGGCACACTTCCGGATTCGGGGTGACAGAGAGGATCTCCGGTTTAAGTCCACTATGGAAAATAGGTCACAGATCGGGGCTGTGTCGGAAGGATTAGGTTGAAATGTTGCCAGAAACCCACAAATTCAGCGTCTTGCGGCCTTGTACCGCTTCCAGATGTATTAACTGAGACGGTGATAACGGCAGTGGCGCATTCCTCTTCGGCTAAACAAAAGCAAACCTGGGGCGGCGTTCATCCACATTCGTGGATTCTCTTGCCCCAGGCTGATTTGCATGAGCCTGTCAGGCTCAATCGCAACATTGTCGCCGATCGGATGCAACTCACTTTCCACACAAGTCTCAACGCGCACTCCATTTTTGCGCAGAACCTTTTTCTGCCTCTATTGTGACTTGTAAGTAAGCGAGCAGCGATCCCTAAACCGCTGACATTTCTATACCCGCTTGGCTATGATCACGAAATTGAGTCCTCAATTCCCTGCCGACGGAATCACCAATGAAGCATATTACCTCCCTCTTATCGCTTTTGATCCTTGCCAGCGCTGCTACAGCGAATGACACGCACAAGCCAAACATTGTCTATCTGCTGGTGGATGATCTTGGCTGGTCAGATTGTGGGTTCATGGGCTGCAAGGACATCCAGACACCTCAGATCGATTCACTCGCAAGACAGGGAGCGATTCTGAAATCGTTTTATGTCCAGCCAGTCTGTTCGCCCACGCGAGCCTGTCTGATGACAGGTCGTTACGCGACTCATACTGGCGTCTACACCGTCGTCCGTCCCGGCGCACCGTGGGGATTGCCACTGAACGAGCGAACTCTGCCGCACGCATTGCGCGAGGCCGGTTATGCGACTGCGATCTGTGGCAAGTGGCATCTTGGAGAATACCAGCCGGAATACACGCCAACTCATCGCGGGTTCGATCAGCAATACGGCCACATGTTTGGAGCGATCGATTATTTCACGCATATCCGCGACGGCAAGCACGACTGGTATCGCAACGATGAACCTGTGCAAGAAGAAGGCTACTCGACGCATCTGATTGCCAAAGAGGCATGCCGTGTCATTGCCAGCAAGCCGGACGACAAACCACTGTTCCTGTATGTGCCGTTCAATGGCATCCATGCACCGTTGCAGGTGCCTGACGAATACAAAAAAAACTACAGTGAACTTCTGGAACCACGCCGATCCATCGCTGGAATGCTGGCTGCTGTTGATGAAGCGATCGGACAAATCAAAGATGCATTGAACGCCAAAGGTCTGACCGATAATACTCTCATCATTTTCTCCAGCGACAACGGAGGTCCAAATCCAGGCAGAGCTACAATCAACGCGCCATTGCGAGCTGGCAAAGGCACCATCTACGAAGGCGGCGTCCGAGTCTGCGCGTTTGCAACGTGGCCCGGTCACATTCCAGCCGGCGCAACGATCGATGAACCGTTACATGGTGTCGATTGGTATCCAACACTGCTGAAGCTGGCAGGTGCCTCCATCGAGCAACCACTTGCACCGGACGGCCTTGATATCTGGCAAGTGTTGACCAAAGGTGCCAAATCGCCGCACGATGCCATTCTTTTGATGGGCGGTCAGCCGAGCAAAGCCGCGATTCGTATGGGCGACTGGAAACTGCTGCTGAACGCCAGTCAGCAGGACGCCCAAGAAGCACCTGCCGAAGCACCTCGCGCGGCTGAAGAAGTTGAACTCTATAACCTTGCTAACGACATCAGTGAAGCAAAAAACCTCGCCGAAACACAGCCGGAGAAAGTCCAAGAGCTACGGGCGAGACTGAATGTTTTCCTGCAGGACGCCGTGAAACCCGGAAATCCCGCCCCGGTAAACGCCGTGAACTCGCAGAAGGCTAAGAATCGCAATAAGAAAAAAGGCCGCGAAATAGGAATTTAACGCCGAAAAGTCACGTGATCTGAAGCACAACACTAATCTCTGGCCGCCAGTACCCCGGACAAAACGTCCGAATGGTTTTGCTATGGCCGGGAATTTTACCGTTGCATTAAGCTGCTCGCATTCTTTTCGGAACATGCAATAGCACCGAAAACAACATGGAGGTTGTTTCATGATTACTTTACGCAGCAGCATCATATTTTTTGCCCTGACCAATCTGGCATTTTCTCAGACGCCTCAGGCTGATGCTCCAACAAGTCTCTCGGACCCGTTGAACATTCAGTTTGTTGGAAACGCGTATTTCGACGCAGGCAGTCTCAGGACCGGCCTGATGCTCGATCGCGCGATGCAACTCGCTACCGTCGATCAACTGAATTCGGATCTGAATTCAGACCTCGTTCGCCGCCGAATTCTGCGTGGTTACCAGAGCGACTGTTTTCGTGATGCTGAAATTTCGACTGTCACAGATGCGGTTACTCAGAAGATCACTGCGACTATCGAAGAAGGTGTTCGATGGAAGCAACGAAATGTGTTCGTCACGGGACTGTCACCACGAGAATGTGAATATGTCGCCTTGCTTCTGAAGCAGAGTTCTAACGACGCGAATCCTCTTCAAAAATCCAAGCCTGCTCTGACATACTGGTCAGAGAACTCTGCCATGTCATTCCTCGAAGCAACCCAGTCGTCTTTCCAGAAGACAGTTGCGGTAGCGTTGACGGAAATTGGATATCCTGAGGCGGAGTTCACGATCGAATTCCCGGCAACGTCCGAAGGCGACAAGCACTCCATTGATCTGAACATCAATGTTGCGTCTGCGGGCCCATCGCTAACCATTCGTGACATCAACTTTACTGGCCTGGAGAAACATACTCCTCAGCAGATGATGGAATTCCTTGAACTCAAAGCAGGCATGCCATTGTCTCTAATGTTGCGAGAACAAATCGTCAGCCAGCTTTTGAAGTCCGGTCGATTTCTGATGGCCGAAGTCACACATGAGCCATGTTTGTTCGATCCTGCCGAACCACTGGACTTAAACATACGCGTCCGCGAATACGATCTGGTCGTACCACTTGGAGAAGAGCTGACAGAAGTTCAACAGACATTGATGAAGACCAGTGACTGGCTTTCAAACTGGGGCGAAGATGGCGAAGACCTGCATCTGAAGATTTCGACTTCCAATGGACAGGCAAACGAAGTGATCAAAGTATTTGTACCACCGCAATATCACGCATTCTGCAACCCCGCGCTCGGCACAGGAAATCCCGGAACACTTTGTGTTGATTTCCTGACATCGCCGAAATTCGGCAGTGTGATGACGCTTCAAGTCATCGATGCACAGGGAATCGCATCCATGCGCAGGACGATTTTGTTGACAAGCACCGCACAGGGATTGGTCGCCTGGCAGAATAAAAAGAAATGGCTGCAAACGGATCAGATGTCGATCACCTGCATTCAAAGTGTTTTAGGTCAATGGGGCGGCAAAGATGATCGTCGAGCAACATTCAAGTTCGGCTATGGCGTCAATTCGAATCCGGCATTGGGCCTGAAATCGGAGTTCAAGACAACGGCCGCTGCGGCGATTCATCTGGTCAACCACGGAACTCCGGAGGTTCTGATGGAGGGAGATCTATGCAGAATCACATGGGAAACTGGACAGTTTGAAATCAATCGCGAAACGGGAGCCATCAGAAATATCTCCGCAAACGCCAACAACTCAAGCATCGAAGTCAGCACCGGTAATGGTCTTGTGGAAGCGGAACTCGCCCGTCTGATGGAAGAAACAAAGGATTGGGTGAATCAGTGTCAGCAAGATCGACAGTGGCCAGCTCTCGCAGCGATGATCCTGGAAGATGTAAAAGCGGTGAATCTGGATGATTCAGATGCCACGGTGCTTTTGCTTGATCTTCTAAGCAATGAGGCATCGATTAAGCACCTGAGTCAAGGACTTGCACTTTATTCTGATCGCCACGACTTTCGTGTGCCGCAGGAAAACGAGACAAATAAAAGGTACGTGGCGGGCCAGCTCAATGTGGTCCCCTTGCTAGTTAAATGTGTCCCAGTCGGCTCGTTTCCGCATCGACTAGGACTGGCCTTATATGAAGCACAAAAAACAGGCAACAAAGCCCTGTATACAAATTTGGTGCTGGACCTTTTGAAGACACAAAAGGACGGCGCTATCTGCTGTGAAATGATGACATGTCTCACTTCTAAAACGAGCGGATATTCAGCCTTTGCTAAAGCTGGCCTTGAGCGACTTTCAACCGACGCGTTCCAACGCGACATGGCTCCTTTTATCAATGAGCCAAGTGCGTCCCATGAGTTGATCTGTGCGCTCGTTGTATGGTTGCAGGGCACCTCGGATGAAAACATAGAGAAGCTGGCAGCCCAGATCGCTAAGTACAGTCAAGACAAGAACAACCAGCCTTTCAATATCCGACCAATCCTTGCTGTGATCCGCAACCAGCGTGACAAATCTGTGGACGAAGCCCTTGCGTCTCTCGTTCCTCTTATCTGGGAGGGCGGATTGCAAGAGTGGGTGGAAGCAGATTTAAGGGCTCAGGCATCTGCCGCACCTACAGATACAAAGAAGTATTTCAGTACGCCTGCGTTGGAGCTTTTCAAAACGATTAGTGCCCCGACTTCCAAAAATAAAAAAACAAAGAAACCCCGATCAAGCCAATCTCTCGCACCCCCACAATGAAAGACATCAATCTCGACGAACAGTGGGATCTGGACGAATAGTATTGGAGAGTACTGATGCCTTCGCTGACAGTCGATCGGATTCTGCGTGTCTTTCATGAACGCGAGCCCGCCACTATGGTGAAAACGTCAATGAGCTGGAGCACGCTCTTCAGGCTCCGGAATTCGCTCGACAGTTGGGCGAATCGGATGCAGTAATCCTTTCCTGCCTGCTCCATGATCATGGGGAAAGTTTCGGGGATGCCAACCGCAGACCTCGAAAACTATCGTTCGTTGATCGAATCATTTTTTGTTGGCTGCAACACTACGGCCGAATTCCGATGCGAATGTTCTCCGGATTCATAGCCGCCGCGAGCGCCGTGCGAACTTCCGTCAGT